>Ga0256841_1001417_pt1 | contig 20941 bp, 21 predicted proteins | sample 356308metaG_FD_185971 | JGI IMG/M metagenome (GOLD analysis project Ga0256841, IMG submission 185971) | Hydrothermal vent microbial communities from Mid Atlantic Ridge, Atlantic Ocean - 356-308 | ecosystem: Environmental > Aquatic > Marine > Hydrothermal vents | place: Atlantic Ocean: Mid... | reverse complement strand
GCCGCGATAGATTCCAGCCACTAGATAAGCGTTAATGCTTGCCCAAAGAAGCTTTTCGCTCTAGCCCGGATCGGCCACCAAGCCCTCAGAGAGACGTTTACGGGGTTTCAGCTACTCTTCGACCCTAAGGAGCCTTTAATTAAGTCAGAGGCTCCTTAAAAGAGTTCTCTTTCGAACCCTTCATCTTGCTCTTCTCTAAAAAATAGCCGTAGAATCCTTATGTCATCGATTAATCCTCAGGATTGCCCAAATCTCAACATGGACCTGTCCGTCATCATCCCAGTCCGCAACGAATCAGGCAACATTCTGCCCATGGCGGCAGAAATGTGCGCCGTGCTGGAAAACCGTTACGATTATGAAATCATCTATGTGGACGATTTCAGTACGGATACCACAGCGGAGGAACTTTTACTGGCGGCCCGGCAATACCCCAAGCGCCTGCGGATTCTGCGGCACGCATCGCCTTATGGGCAGAGTAGCGCCCTACTGACCGGGGTCAAGGTGGCCCGGGCGCCCATTATCGTCACCCTGGACGGCGACGGTCAAAACGACCCGGCCGATATTCCCGCATTAGTGGAGCGGCTACCTGCCACCACGGTCCCCGGACACGTGTGGCTGGTGATTGGCTGGCGCAAAGAACGCCAGGACAACCTGGTGCGGCAATTTTCCTCGAAAATAGCCAACGCTGTTCGCAGCCGCCTGTTAAAGGATGCCACGCCTGACACCGGCTGCGGCTTGAAGGTATTCCACCGTGAAGCCTTCCTGGCATTGCCACATTTCGACCACATGCACCGTTTCCTGCCCGCCCTTTTCCAACGTGCTGGCGGGAAAGTCATGTCGATACCGGTCAATCACCGGCCACGCCAATACGGCAAGAGTAAATACGGGATTGGCAACCGGCTGTGGGTAGGCCTGACCGATTTGGCCGGCGTGCTTTGGCTGATGCGCCGCCCCTGTCACGCCAAAACACGCGAAATCCAATGAATCTTCAGCGTCCCTGGCGGCTGATTCTCCCCGGTGCCGGAGCCCTGCTGCTGATCAGTGCCGTGGGATGGAGCCTTCACAACACCCTCGATAAAACCTGGATGGATGCCACCATCCGGGGTCATGGTCTCGCTGGCGAGCTCCTTTTTCTGATCACCGCCGCGCTGGCGGTGGCAGCGGGCATGTCCCGGCAACTGATCAGTTTCCTGGGCAGCTATGCCTTCGGGCTCGGCCCCGGTTTCGGTTTGGCGCTCGCCGCGTCAACAGCCGGCTGCATCCTTTCGTTTTACCTGGCCCGATGGCTTGGCCGTCATTGGGTAATACAACATTATGGGCAAAAAACAAAACGAATTGACGATTTTCTGCACCGGCATCCTTTTACCATGACATTGATCATCCGTTTGTTCCCCGTGGGCAGCAATTTGATGGTCAACCTGGCAGCCGGGGTCTCCAGTATCCCCTTTTGGCCGTTTCTTTTTGGCTCGGCCCTGGGATACATTCCCCAAACCGCCGTTTTCGCCCTCATCGGCAGCGGCATAACCGTCAATTCCAGCCTGCGCGTCGGTTTGGGCTTAGGACTATTTCTGATTAGCGGGCTCCTCGGCCTGTCGCTTTATCTCCGCTGCCAAAATAAAAACCAGCCCTCTTCCCAATGAACCCCACTACCCAGCGCGTGTTGCTTTGCTTGTTGTGGGGCAGTGTCCTGACCGTTACGCTCGCCACCCGGCCACTGTTACCCCTGGTGGAAGGACGCTACGTATCCGTGGCTTGGGAGATGTGGAGCCGGGGTGACTGGCTGGTTCCCTACCTCAATGGGGAGCCCTATCCCCATAAACCACCACTGCTTTTCTGGCTGATCCATGGCGGATGGTGGCTGTTTGGCGTCAACGCCTGGTGGCCAAGGCTGGTCAGTCCCCTCGTGGGTTTATTGTGCTTGGGGCAGAGCGCCTTATTGGCCCGTCGGCTATGGCCTGGCCACCGAGAGATTGCCCAATATGTCCCTTGGTTACTGTTTGGCACTTTGTTCTTCACATTTTTCTATACCTTGGTGCAATTCGATCTTTTAGTAACCGCTTGCACTTTGCTGGGATTACTTGGCCTGCTCCAAGCGGCGCAAGGAAAGCTCTATGGATTCAGCCTCTTTGGACTTGCCATCGGCTTGGGGGTGCTCGCCAAGGGACCCGTCATTCTATTGCACTTACTTCCGGCGGCACTGTTGACGCCCTGGTGGACCAGTCAGGGCCGCTGTCCACAATGGTATCTCGGGCTATGTCTGGCGTTGCTTGGCGGCACCATGATAGCGCTGGCCTGGGCGGTTCCAGCAGCCTACAGCGGAGGAGAAGCCTACCGGCAAGCGATTTTCTGGAAACAAACCGCAGGCCGGGTAGTCAACGCCTTTGCCCACCGGCACCCCTGGTGGTGGTATCTGCCCATGCTGCCGTTATTACTCGCGCCCTGGGTATGTTGGCCAACCCTCTGGAAGCGCCCAATAGCATCTCCTCACCGGTACCCTTTGGCCTTTCTCGCTGCCTGGTTGGTGCCGGTTTTTATCGGCTTCAGCCTGGTCAGCGGTAAACAATTGAAATATTTATTGCCCTTACTGCCGGGAGCCACTTTATTATTCGCCGCTATACTCGGTTCACGGAAACAGCCCGCAATAGCCTCCCGGGCGCCGGCATTCTATGTTGGCATCACTGGGTTGTTTTTCATCTTGCTGCCGCTGGCGGCAACGCATCTTGGGTTGCCACGGCTGACCACCCTGCCGGTTTGGCCGGGGGTTCTGCTGATCCTTACTGGCGCGATAGGCTTGCGGTTCTGGCGTCCTTTGAAGCTTGCCCAAACAATACGCGGCATGGCTGCCGCATCAGCGCTGATCATCGTGGTGGCCCACTTGGGGCCCATCCGCGCCCTGGCACCGGCTTATGACGCGACGGAGATCGCTGCCAACATTGCCAGATTCCAAAAAGCCGGGATCACCGTCGCCCACGCAGGCAAATATCACGGCCAATTTCATTTCCCCGGCCGTCTGCGCCGACCACTGGTGGTCGTCCCTGTATCTGGGATCAAAACCTGGGCAAAACAGCATCCCAAAGCAGTCATTGTCGTCTATCGCAACCGCTTTTCTCCACCACTGCCCACGGAAGGGGCCCTTGGGGCATGGGATTATCGCGGGCACACACAAAACCTGATGTTATGGCGGGCGCCGGCCTTGGCCAAGGTTTTGGACAACAGACGATAGAAACAGGAATCGACAGGGCTATTTTTCCACATTCAATAAAATTTCCTTGGCGCGATTGATTTTGGCAGCCAGGTAATCCGAACCTCCCCGGTCAGGATGGACTTTTTGCATCAACCGGCGGTGGGCAGCGATAATTTGTTCGCGGCTGGCGCCCGGTTCTAGTCCCAGCAATTGATAGGCCTCTTCCACCGAGTCCGGTGCATTTGCCTTGGACCCTTTTGAGCCGCTTTGATGATTTCCACCGTAGGCACCTTGCTGTCGCCAAAAATGCAGTATCACTGGCAGAAGACGAGGCAGATAATAGGGTAGGGCCCGCGCCAACACCGCCAACGCAGCACCAATCAAGGGAAACAGCCAATTCTTGGCAAGTACGGCAAGGAGAATCAAAGCGGCAATCACCAGCCAGCCGCCACCGCCTCGCAATTTTTGAACTACCTCTTTAGGAGGAACCCGGCTGAACCAGCGCAGTCCCCACCACAAAAGGGCAAGAAGGGCGAAAAGCAGCACAATTCTAATCATAACGTGTCTCTCGATGATAGGGAGCCATGGCATTACGCTCTTCCTTACGTACTTGATGGCGTCCTATGGAAAGAAGGGCGCAATACGCCATTGCGGTATATTGCTGTATATGGAAATGAAGCCACCAAATCCGAATAGGCATGATTCATAATACTGTTGAACAGTTTTCACGGGTTTTCGTTCCTTGGCCTCTCCGTAGGAATGCGATAGTATCGCCCAGATGAAATTCATGCGCATGTTCTATTTTTTGGTGTGGACGATTTTGTCGTTGACCTTGCTCGCCGCCTGCGAAGGCCCGCTCAACAGCCCTTACCCGGCTTCGGAAAAATACCAGAATATTTATTATTCTTCTTTCTCCGAGCGCCCCAAACACCTCGATCCAGCGGTAGCCTACAGCAGCGATGAATACCGTCTGATCGCCCAAATCTACGAACCGCCATTGCAATATCATTATTTGAAACGCCCCTATGCCCTGGCGCCGCTGGCCGCCGCGAACATGCCGGAGGTGAACTACTACGACGCCCAGGGAAAACCCCTTCCCGCTGACGCCCCGGTTGGCAGTATCGCCTTTAGTGAGTACATCATCACCATCCAAAAAGGCATCCGATTCCAACCCCACCCAGCATTTGCCAAAAATAAAAGAGGCATCCTACTTTACCACCGCTTGACCCGGGATCTGCTGGGCGATATCCGTACACCCATGGATTTCCCCAATCTCGGAACCCGGGAATTGACCGCCAAAGATTTCATTTATCAAATCAAGCGTTTGGTTCACCCGCAACTGCATTCACCGATAGCCGGATTGATGAAGCAACACATCGTAGGCCTGGCCGAATTCGCCGATGCGATGGCAATGCGCTATGAACAGGAGGGCTCCGATGCTTTTTTCGATCTCCGTCCCTATCCGCTGAAGGGTGCCAAACAAATAGACCGCTATCGTTACAGCATCAAGATTCACGGCAAGTATCCGCAATTTTCGTACTGGCTGGCCATGCCATTCTTCGCCCCCATGCCTTGGGAAGCCGACCGGTTTTATGATCAAGCCGTTCTCAAGGAACGAAACTTGACGCTGGACTGGTATCCGGTGGGCACCGGCCCTTACATGCTGGTGGAAAACAATCCCAACCGGCGAATGGTGCTCAAAAAGAATCCCAACTTTCACTTAGAAACCTATCCCCACGAAGGAGAGCCCCAAGACCGTGACAAGGGACTGCTCGCAGACGCCGGCAAGCCGATGCCTTTCATCGATGAAGTGAAATACATCCTGGAGCGGGAATCCATCCCGGCCTGGAATAAATTTCTCCAAGGCTATTACGAAGCCTCCGGCATCGGCTCGGACAGCTTTGAGCAAGCCATCCGCTTCGGCAACCAGGGACAAGCGGAACTGACAGATACCTTGAAGGAAAAAGGCATTCGTCTGGAAACCGCCGTCGCCCCTTCCATTTTTTACTTGGGATTCAATATGCTGGACCCAGTCGTCGGCGGACTTGCAGAGAATAAAAAGAAATTGCGGCAAGCCATTTCCATTGCCATCGATTACGAAGAATATATTTCCATCTTTATGAACGGCCGTGGCGTCGCCGCCCAAGGCGTATTACCACCCGGAATCTTCGGTTACCGCTCCGGCCCCCAAGGGATCAATCCCTACGTCTACCGCTGGGAAAACAACCGGCCGGTTCGCAAATCCATTGAAGAGGCTCGCAGGCTGCTCACAGAAGCGGGCTACCCTGGCGGGCGGGACCCAAAAAGCGGCCAACCGCTGCTACTGTATTTCGATACTTCCGCCTCGGGACCCGATGAAAAAGCCCGCCTCAACTGGTACCGCAAACAATTCGAAAAGCTGGGCATTCAATTGGTCATCCGCGCCACCGATTACAACCGTTTCCGGCAAAAAATCCGCACCGGCAACACACAAATATTCATGTGGGGCTGGAACGCGGATTATCCTGATCCTGAAAACTTTTTCTTTTTACTCTACAGCGCCAACGGCAAAGTCAAATACGGTGGTGAAAACGCCGCCAACTATGAAAATCCGGTATTTGACAAGCTGTTCCTGCAAATGCGCAACATGGATAATACCAAAGAGCGCCTGGCATTGATTGCCAAACTCCAGGATATCGTCCGCCGTGACGCGCCTTGGGTATTTGGCTTTCATCCCAAATCCTTTTCCCTCTACCATCAATGGCTCCATAACGTAAAACCCAACATGATGGCCAACAATGCTCTCAAATACATGCGCCTGGAGCCCCTTCCCAGAGCAACTTTAAGGGAGCTATGGAATCAGCCGGTATGGTGGCCGTTAGGATTGCTTTTTGCATTTTTGGTGTTAGCCGTATTACCCGCCTATTTGAGTTACCGGCGGAGAATGCAGGCGAAAGCCCTGGAGAACGAATAAAAATGGCAATATAATCCCGGAAACCGATCATCTTGACAAGCTGCTTGGCCACGCAACCCTGGGAATTGGCGATTTGATTCTGACCGAGGTCCTGCAAGGTTTCCGCTATGATAAGGATTATCTGATCGCCAGGGAACTGGTGGAATCGCTCACCTTTTACCGCTTGTCAGGGCAAGATATCGTCATCAAGAGCAGGGATTACCGTGAGAAAAACCATTGTTGTGATCATCGCGACTTTTTGCATTGAAAATAATCTTCCGCCTTTGCATGCGGACAAGGATTTTGATCCTTTTCACCGGCACCTTGATTTACTTTCGGTAATATAGCCGACCATTACCCATGACAGCCTACCTCATCCGCCGTCTTCTCTATGCCTTCCCCATTTTGATCGGCGTCAACCTGATTACCTTTTTGCTCTTTTTCGTTGTCAATCCGCCCGATGACATGGCCCGGATGCAGCTGGGTCATAAGTACGTCACCCAAGAAGCCATCGACAAATGGAAGCACGAGCGCGGTTATGACTTGCCTTTGTTCTACAACAAACAAGCCGAAGGCATAAAAACCATTACCCAAACCATTTTCTACCAGAAATCCCTCAATCTGTTTCTGTTCCGCTTCGGGCGCTCGGACAGCGGCAGAAACATCGGCGCCGACATCCGGGAAAGGATGTGGCCTTCACTGGCGATTGCGGTTCCTTCTCTGTTCCTGGGGCTGGCAGTCAATATCACCTTCGCCCTGCTGCTGGTTTTCTTCCGGCGCAGCTATCTGGAAACCGCCGGTGTGACCGGATGTGTCATCCTTATGTCCATCTCCGCTCTGTTCTACATCATCGCCGGCCAGTATGTATTCGGGAAATTGATGCGGCTGGTGCCCATCTCCGGTTATGAAAGCGGTCTGACCGCGATCAAATTCGTGATTTTGCCAATATTGGTCGGCGTAGTTTCCGGCATCGGCTCCGGCGTGCGCTGGTACCGCACCTTGTTTTTGGAAGAAATAGAAAAAGATTACGTCCGCACCGCCCGGGCCAAGGGACTGTCGGAACCCCTGGTGCTTTTCCGCCACGTACTACCCAATGCGATGATTCCCATTCTCACCGGGGTCGTGGCCATTTTACCCCTCCTCTTCATGGGGAGTTTGCTGACCGAGTCATTCTTCAGTATCCCGGGACTGGGAAGCTACACCATCGAAGCCATCAACCGGCAGGATTTCGCCATCGTCCGGGCGATGGTGTTTTTAGGATCGGTACTCTACATTCTGGGGCTGCTGCTGACAGATATCTCCTACACACTGGCGGATCCGCGGGTGCGCTTGCAATGACCCCAGTGATTCTATGGACCGACGCGTTACTGTTCTTGCTGGTTGCCGCCATTGTTGTCCTGGTGCTGTACGCCCGCAACCAGGAACACTTGCGCCGCCCGTGGCGGAAAATTCTGCGCGACCGCAAAGGCATGGCGGCGCTGATAATTCTCACGGCTTTCACGGCCATCGGGTTGCTGGATTCCGTGCATTTCAGGAGTGACGGCGGAGGCGAGGTGGTCAGTCTGTTCGACATCTGGGTCACGCCTTTAAAGACCAGAACGGAAAAAACCTATTCGGCCCCCTTCGCCACCCATCTCTATACCAAAGAATATATGACTTTACCCGACGGCAGCCGCCAGTGGCGCTACCCACGCTTGGTTTATGGCGGCGCCCATCTGTCAAATCCGGCTGAGAAATGGCGCGACATTACCATGACCGCATTCACCGGTATCATCAAAGGCTTGGGGCTTGGAGCATTCTTCATGTTGCCGCTCTATCTTTTCAGGCAAAAGAAACCTTCCTGCTCCGACGTTCCCTGGGGCACTTTCTCGACAACGGTGATTTTCTTATCGGTTTTTGGCTTTACCCTGGCCGAACTGAGCCTCAAATACCACGTCCTGGGTACCGATAAGGTCGGAGAAGACGTCCTCTATCAAACCTTGAAAAGCATCCGCACCGGGCTCGTCATCGGCACCTTGACAACCCTTGTGATGCTGCCCTTTGCCCTGATGCTCGGGGTCTTGGCAGGTTATTTCCGGGGCTGGATAGACGATCTCATTCAGTACACCTACACCACTTTGAACTCCATTCCCGGCGTTCTTCTTATTGCCGCTTCCATCTTGATGATTCAGGTGTATATGGCGGCCCACGAAGATCAATTTGCCAATCTGGCCGTTCGCGCCGATATGCGGCTTTTCTTTTTGTGCTTGATTCTCGGCATCACCAGCTGGACCGGTCTATGCCGGCTGTTGCGCGCGGAAACCCTAAAGCTCAGGGAGTTGGAATACATCCAGGCGGCACGGGCGCTTGGCGTTTCTCACCCCCTGATTCTGATCCGCCATATCGTCCCCAATCTCTTTCATATCGTTTTGATTTCAGTGGTTTTGGATTTCAGCGGCCTGGTGCTGGCGGAAGCGGTGCTGTCTTACGTCAATATCGGCGTCGACCCCACCACCCAAAGCTGGGGCAATATGATCAACAGCGCACGGCTGGAACTGGCCCGTGATCCCATCGTCTGGTGGACATTACTGGCGGCGTTTCTGTTTATGTTTACTTTTGTTCTTTCGGCCAACCTGTTTGCCGACACTGTCCGTGACGCATTCGACCCCAGGAGAGCGGAAACATGACCTATTGCACCATCATTCACCGCGCTGCTCTTCCATCCGGGCAGCGGGAAAATTTGGCCAAGTCGGGTTCAATCGAGCAGGGCAACGGCTATCTTTTGCTGAGCCACCGCGATCCCTTGGATCTGGAAAACCTGCGGCAAACCCTCGGCTGCGATATCAACACCCTCCCGCTCGATTTTGACCCCAGCCAGGTCAAACTTTTCGTGACCGACCTAGATTCCACCCTCGTCACCACCGAAACCATTGACGAACTGGCGGCCATGCTCGGCCTTCGCGAGCAAGTCTCCGCCATCACCGAAAAAGCCATGGCGGGAGAGCTGGATTTCGCCGCCGCCCTCAAAGAGCGGGTCTCGCTTCTGGAGGGCCTGCCGGAAACGGTGCTGGCGCAGGTCTTTGCAGAGAAAATGACGCTGAGTCCCGGCGCCAAGGAAACCCTTGTCTGGCTCAAGCAACAAGGCATAACCATCGCCGTGGTTTCCGGCGGCTTTACCTTTTTCACCGACCGCTTGCGGCAGATCCACCCTATCGATGCAACCCTGGCCTGTCAGTTGGAAATCAAACAAGGCCGTTTGACCGGCCGGTTAACCGGCACTATCGTGGATAAAAATATCAAGGCGGCATTCCTCCAACAAATGAGCAAAAAATTGGCCATCTCCCTCCATCAAGCCGTGGCCATGGGAGACGGTGCCAATGATATCCCCATGCTGGCCATGGCAGGCTTGGGTATTGCCTATCACGGTCACGGCATCACCCGCCACCACGCCGATGTTCTGATCGACCACGGCGACTGGCGCGATGTGCGGTACTTGTTGCTGGACGGTCTAAATGACTGAGCCGCTCCTGCGCCTGGACAAGCTGACTACCCGCTTCCACCAGGCGGGACGGGAATTCACCGCGGTAGATTCAGTCAGCTTTGAAATCCAACGGGGGGAAACTTTTGCCCTAGTAGGGGAATCAGGTTCCGGAAAATCCATGACGGCTTTGTCAGTGATGCGCCTGCTGCCGCCTGACGCCAAAATCGCATCCGGACAAGCACTATTGGAAGGGGAAGATCTCTTCCAACTCACGGAATGGCAAATGAACCGGGTACGGGGAAAGCGGATCGGGATGATCTTCCAGGACCCCATGACCTCGCTCAACCCGGTCAAATCCATCGCCACCCATATCCTGGAAGCCTTGAAAATTCATTTGGGATTGACGGGCGAGGATGCCCATGCACGGTGTATCGAGTTACTACACCAAGTAGGCATTCCGCAACCGGAAAGGCGCCTGTGGGACTACCCTCACCAACTCTCCGGCGGCCAGCGCCAGCGGGTAATGATTGCCATTGCCCTGGCCGGAGAACCGGATCTGCTCATTGCCGATGAACCCACGACCGCACTGGATGTCACCATTCAGGCACAAATTCTTAAATTACTCAAAACCCTCCAAAAGCAACGGCAGATGACTTTGTGGCTCATCAGTCATGATCTTGGCATGGTAGCCGATCTCGCCGATCAGGCCGCAGTGATGCAAAAGGGCAAGATCGTGGAAATTTTCAGCAAAAGGGACGGCTCTTTATTCTCCCAGCCCAAACATCCTTACACCCGCCAATTACTGGCGGCCCTGCCCAAATTGGATAGCTGCCTTCAGCGCCAATCTGTACCCACTCCGCCTCTACTGCAAGTCAGTGACTTCCGGGTCTGGTACCCGATCCGCAAGGGGCTTTTAAAACGGGTGGCAGATTATGTGCGCGCGGTGGATGGCGTCTCCTTTACCCTCCAACAAGGTAAAACCTTGGCCTTGGTAGGCGAATCCGGCTGCGGCAAGACAACGCTGGGCAAAGCCATTCTCAAACTGATTCCCGCCACTTCCGGCCAAGTGTACTTTGATGGTCAAGAGTTGAGCAGCCTGCCCATCAAGCGCCGCTGCCGGGCCATGCAAATCGTTTTCCAGGATCCTTTTTCTTCCATGAACCCAAGAATGCTGGTAGGCGATATCATTGCCGAAGGGTTAAAATCCCTGCGCCCGGAAATGGACAGACAAGCCCGGATTGAGCGCACCGAGCAACTACTCGAGCAAGTGGAACTCACCCCCGCAGCACGGCTGCGCTATCCCCATGAATTTTCCGGCGGTCAACGCCAACGGATCTGTATTGCCCGGGCCTTGGCGGTGGAACCCCAGCTGATTATCTGTGACGAACCCACCAGCGCCCTGGATGTTTCGGTGCAAAAGCAGATCATCGAGCTTTTAAAAAGACTTCAGGAAACCACCGGAGTCAGCTATTTGTTCATAAGCCACGACTTGGCCGTGGTTGCCGAAATCGCCGACCAAATCGCGGTGATGGACAAGGGCAAAATCGTCGAGCTGGAAGAAACCCGCCAGGTCCTGTTCCATCCACAACACCCCTTCACTCAAAAATTGCTCGCGTCCTTGCCGGGCAAGCAGCTTTATCGCTCATCACAATTTTCTGGCTAGCCCGGATATTTCATCAGCATCCCGGATGATGGCGCAGGACAGGTGCGACTGGGCACCGGATTGGACCGAAAGTCATAGCGATGGCTATGGCTTGAGGGAAATTCAAGCCCAGGCGTGCCTGGACCAGCCAGGGCCGGGATAGGATTGGGGCCGGGGACAAAATGGCTCTTGCCTTTTGTCATGAATCACCGTGATTTATGTTTATACATCAGGTATTTATCCAGAGGCCCAAAGCCGGCTGGTGAAATATCCGGGCTAAGTGGAAATCCGCTTACCCACATAGACCTTCAAGCGTTGCCCGGGCTTGAGGTACTTGCCGATCTGATTGCGATTCCATTGCCGCAGCGCCTTGACACTGACATTGAAGCGCTGCGCTATCCCGGAAAGGGAGTCCCCCTTGCGGACTTTGTAGTGGACGGTACGGGTTTTCCGATTAGGCTTTTTGATCCGCTTGCCACCCTGGATTATCAAGCGCTGCCCGGGTCGCAATCTGGCGCGGGTGCTCAAGCCGTTCCAGCGGGCCAGTTGCCGGAGACTGACTCCATGGCGGCGGGCAATTTTCCACAAACTGTCGCCACGCCGAACCTGGTAAACAGTCCTGCGCTCCTTGGCACGCAATACCGGGGCTACTCGATTGAGACTGGCCAGTGAATAGGGAAGCTTGCCCGTCCTGGCCACCGGAATCATCAAGGTTCTACCCGGATGAATGATATTTCCGCGCAGATGATTGACTTGACGGATAATCTGTACCGGCGTGTCATAGCGCGCGGCAATCCGGCTGAGGGAATCACCCCGTTTTACTTTATGACGCCGCCATTGGATTCTTTGATTTTCCGGAAGCTGGGCCAGCTTTTCCTGAAACAATTCGACCTTCTCCATGGGCAATACCAGTCGATGAGGGCCTTCAGGCGCCGTTGCCCACCGCTTGAACCCAGGATTCAAGCGATACAGCTCTTCCACGGGCATTTCCGCCAGTTTGGCCGCCAGAATCAGATCCAGCTGAGACCCCACTTGCACCTCGGTATACAAAGGGTGATTCGGAATCGGCTCAAGGGCGATTTTGTATTCTTCAGCGTGGGCGAATAAATGCGCCACCGCCAATAATTTGGGCACATAGGCTCGGGTTTCTCGCGGCAGCCGCAAGTGCCAAAAATCAGTAGGCCGATGCAAACGGCGGTTGCGGCGAATGGCCCGCTTCACGGCTCCTTCTCCCGCATTATAGGCCGCCAAGGCGAGCAGCCAGTCACCATCGAAGTCTTTTTGCAGTTTATTCAGGTAATTGATTGCCGCCCGGGTAGAGGCATGCACGTCCCGGCGCAAATCAACCCACCAGTTTTGTTCCAGGCCGTAAATCCGCCCTGTGGAAGGAATAAATTGCCATAGTCCCGCCGCCCGTTGATGGGAATAGGCACTGGGCCGAAAAGCGCTTTCCACCACCGGCAGCAATGCCAATTCCCCGGGCAAACCAGCGCGTTCGATTTCTTCCACAATGGTGTACAAATAGGGTTTGGCCCGGGATTGGACCCGTTTGATATAGGAGGGATGGGCCAGATACCAGCGCAATTCCCGTTGCACTCTAGGATGCTTACTTGGTGGCAAACGGTAAAGCGAGAACAATCGATCCCATAAATTGTCTACCCTTGGAGTTTCAATAACTTGCGAGGGACGGCTTGTTTCTCTTTCCGAGAATGCTTCAAATTGGCTGACTTTAGATGTATCAGGAGTAAGTACCGGCCTGGAATCCGGAAGGGCAGTAGGTGGATATGCAAGTGCTACCGGTTTTGCTGGCTGCTGGCTACAGGCTACTACCAGCAGCGACGAAAAAGCCACTGCAGCAAGATGGTAGAATCGGTTCATAAATGGATATCCCCCAATTTAACGGCAATTGTTCTTAACTATTAGGTATTATAGGGTAACAGCAAGGTATTTGATTGCACGTGTTTTCTTTTTCCAAAAAAAATGCGAACCACTTCACACGGCAAACACTGTGCCAATGGTACCAAACCGCGCTGGGACGTAAACTGCGGCGTTTGGAGGCGGATTACCTCAGGCAATCGGTATCGGTTCCCTATTCCTTCAGGATTGTACAACTGGGATATTTAGGCTGGGAAAAGCAATATCTTGATAGCGGTTACTTGCCCCATTTCCAGGTCATCGATGATGATCCGGAACTTAAGCCTCAAGCGCCAGTCATCATTGGTCATTTGGACTCTCTGCCCATTGCTTCCGAAAGCGCCGATCTATTGATCCTCCCCCATACTTTCGAATATGTGCCAGACCAACACCAATTACTCCGCGAGGTAGAAAGAATCTTAAAGCCGGAGGGACAATTACTCATTTTGGGGTTCTATCCCTGGAGTTTTTACCGCCTTTACCGCTATATTCCAGGCAAACGGCAATATGCACCCGTGGGCGGACAGCTGATTGGGCATAATAAGCTATTGGACTGGCTGAATCTCTTAAACTTCACGGGTGAACTCAACGCCAGTTTTGACTTTCACAGCTTGCGTTATCCCTATCGTTCCGGCTTTTGCCAAGGCCGCTGCACCGCGTTGTGGTCGGTTGCCTATGCGGTCCGCGCCATTAAACGCACCTACCACGTCATTCCACTACAAACAGCACCGAGGCCCAATTTCGAGTGGGCGCCGGATATGGCAGAACCCACCATTCAAAGAAAAAAATGACTGCTCACAAAGACGAAATCGTTGAAATTTTTACTGATGGCGCTTGCCGCGGCAACCCCGGGCCCGGTGGCTGGGGAGCCATTTTGCGCTTTCGGGGAAAGGAAAAAGAACTCCATGGCGGCGAGCCTGAAACCACCAACAACCGCATGGAGTTGATGGCGGCCATCCAGGCACTGGAAGCCTTGAAACGTCCTTGCAGGGTAAGGATCAGCACCGATTCCCAGTACTTGATGAAAGGCATCACCGAATGGATGGAAAATTGGATCAAGCGGGACTGGAAAACTTCCGCAAACAAACCAGTCAAAAATATAGACTTATGGCAGCGGCTCAATGAAGCATTAAGCAAACATCAGGTAGAATGGGAATGGGTACGCGGACACAGCGGACACCCTGAAAACGAACGGGCCGATCAACTGGCCAATAAGGCCATCGACGAAATGTTGCAACCCAATCGCCAATAACCGAAAAAAACCATGCGTCAAATTATTCTCGATACCGAAACCACCGGCCTGGATCCCCAGGAAGGCCACCGGATTATTGAAATCGGCTGTGTGGAACTGATTGACAGAAGGATCACCGACCGCCGTTATCACGTCTACCTCAATCCCGACCGCGCCATCGATGGAGACGCGGTTGAAGTCCATGGAATCGACAATAACTTTCTGGCGGACAAACCGCGGTTTACGGATATTGCCGATGAATTTATCGATTTCATCAAAGACAGCGAACTCGTTATCCATAATGCACCATTCGACGTAGGCTTTATCAATGCTGAATTATCTTTGCTGGGCCCTCACTATGGGCGCCTTGAAGATTATTGTTCGATTCTTGACACGCTGATCTTGGCCAAGCGCAAGCACCCAGGCCAACGCAATAGTTTAGATGCCTTGTGCAAGCGCTATCATGTAGATAACAGCCGCCGCAACCTCCATGGCGCCTTACTGGACGCGGAAATCCTGGCCGCAGTTTATTTGGCAATGACAGGGGGGCAAACCTCATTACTACTGCTCGATGAACAAACAACCCAATATTCAAACTCCAACGAAGCTAAAAACACAACCAGCCGCCCACGTACACCGTTAACAGTAATACGCTGTCCAGAGGATGAATTACAAGCACATCAACGGCGCCTTCAGGCTATTGATAAGGCAAGCGGAGGCAACTGTCTCTGGCTTAAGAAAAATTGAAATCACGCTATGTCAAATAAGTGTTAAAGCAATAATTTAGACTAGCTCAAAACAGCAGTTTACGATATGCTATTCGCTTTCCCGGAGAGGTGGCTGAGCGGTTGAAAGCACCGGTCTTGAAAACCGGCGAGGGGCGACCCTCCGTGGGTTCGAATCCCACCCTCTCCGCCAGTATTTTAAAAAATTAACCGCCTAGCTTGGCATTCTTTGTATATGATTAGAGTACTACTTGCTGACGATCACGAACTGGTTCGAAGTGGCATTGAACAATTACTCAATACTGATCAAGAAATCGACGTCGTAGGGGTTGCTTCCACGGGAGAAGAAGCACTCAACAAGGTTGAAGATCTCAAGCCGGATATCGCCGTTATCGATGTCAACATGCCTGGCATGGGGGGACTGGAAACCTGTCATAAGCTTCAACGCAAACATCCAGAAATCAGACTCATTGCCATCAGCGTTTACAACGATGGCCCTTTTCCTCGTCAGCTCCTGGACGCAGGTGTCGCAGGTTATATCTCAAAAAATTGCCCTACAGGCGAAATGATTCATGCGATCAAAGCGGTTTATAGCGGCGAACGCTATCTCAGCGGCGATGTCGCCCGCAACATCGCTCTTGGTAGCGCCAAAAATGGCAAGTCCTTGTTTGACAGCCTCTCCTCCAGGGAAATGGAGGTCACGATGCTGACCTTGCAAGGAAAGTCTATTCAGGAAATTGCCGAAATTCTAGCGTTAAGCCCCAAAACAGTATGCACTTATCGCTATCGTATTTTTGAAAAGCTGGGTATCAAAAACGATGTAGAATTGACCCGCTTAGCAAGTAAATATGGCCTGACTTAACAACAAAAGAAGCATTCAGCCACTCACCCAAGCGGTAATACTTGCAACCAAAAATCAGTTAATTTGCACTTAAAGACTTTGACAGGACGAATTACTTTTCGTGGTCGTCAGATAAAATCTATATAATACCCATCCAAGCCTCGGTGGTGGAATTGGTAGACACACGGGACTTAAAATCCCGAGGGGGAAACCCCGTGACGGTTCGAGTCCGTCCCGAGGCACCATCTCATACCTTCAGCGGAATCAGGCACACACTATGACTCTTCAAGTAAAAGATATCATGGAAACCCGGGTGGTCTCGGTACCTCCGGATATGACGCTAGATCAGTTTGAAGAATTCCTCACCATCCAAGGTATCGACGGCGCGCCCGTTCAGGAGGAAAGCGGGGAAGTGATTGGAATCGCTTCAAAAACCGATGTCATCCGGGCACTTCGTTTTCAAGAACGCGAAGCCTTTGAGCAATTGACCGGACAAAACATCACCGTCGCCGATATCATGACCAATGAAGTTATTTTCGTGCCCCCGGACCTTTCCGCTAGAGAAGTGGCGGAAATCATGATCGAAGAAGGCATTCACCGGGTGCTGGTGGGAGATAAACATAATGTCCGGGGAATTATCACTGCCTTTGATTTATTGGGCTTGGTGCGGTAATCGATTGATACTCTCACTCACCATATAAATCTCTCAACCTTCCAGTTCCAATCCCAGGGGATTTTCAGGGTCAATGCCTGGCATAAAAGGAATCCGCCGGTCTTGATCGGTGACCTGGTAAACCAATCCTAACCAATTATTGAATACCGCCTTGGCCGTATCGCGCCAAGTATTGTCCAGCAGAGGCACAAGCGCCTGTTCGGGAAAATCCGCCGGCGTGCGACCACTGCGTTTGGCATTTTCGATTTCCAGGCGGTATGCGCGTAAGATTTGCCGGGCTTTAGGTGCAAAGTAATTGTCCGGAAAAGGCGGATAATCATCTCTTTCCCCGAAATAAAACCGCAAAATTTCCCGCTTGTATTCTTTCATCAAACTGATGGTGTCATATTCGGGATGACCCTGAAAATACACTACCCGCAACAAATCCCGGCTGACCGCCAAATGAACACCGGCTATTTCACTTTCCACCAGGACCTTCAAGCCCTTTTGCTGCAAATCTTTTGCAAACAATTCATTGTAACGGGAATGGGGAACGTCAAAGCGGGTATTGATATCCGCCACCAGGGGATGACGGGGCTGAACCACCCGATGAGGATAGACCCCCCACCGTTTTTCAGGCAAGCGGGTACGTTGAATGCCGTGACAATATTGCACCAAGGCATGAGTCGCCAGGCAAGAACAAAGGATGGAGGTCACATTTTTCTTGGCCCAGTCGAAGACTTCGGTCAAAGGTTCCCAGAAAGGCTCTTGGGCAATATTGGGGTGGGTAACGTTGGCGCCGCTGACAATCAAGGCATCCAGGCCTTGCTCACGAACCTTATCGAACGATTCGTAATATTGCTCGATGTGCGCCCTGGCTTCCGGGCTTCTTTCCAGACCCTCGATGGTAAAGGGGTGGACGTAAAATTGAACAATTTGATTGCACGCGCCCAGAAGCCTGAAAAATTGCCGCTCGGTGGCTTCCAGCGCCTTGTCCGGCATCATGTTGAGCAAGCCAATATGAAGCTCGCGAATATCTTGGTGGCGGGCATAATCGGGAGGCAAAATCTTTTGCCCTTCATTTCTGAGGCGTTCAAAACTGGGGAGGGGGGTATGGGCAACTAATGGCATTTTTTGGATCTCATCCCGTCTGCCGGACAGGTATCTGAGTGGCGATGGCATCGGCCACCAATTCAAGAAAATCTTGTTCATCCCGGAGCCGGTTGATTTCTCCAGCGTCCACCGTATAGCCGTACTGATCGGCTATGTGTTGATAACGGGGCAACCGGGAGCGGAACAAGCGGGGAAACACCCAGGTGACAAACTCGTCCGGGGGGATTTGTTCCGGCGTCTCATAGCCTCTCTCCTGCATAAACAAGGGCAGTTGCTGATCCAAAAACTCCTCCCGGTAATATAACGGCTTGGGAATTTGTTTGGCCCGCTCAATCAAGGTTTGCTCCAACTGCGGCGTGGTTTTGATGTAAATGATCAGCGTGTGGCGGGCCAGAGTATCCAATACCTTTGGCTCGTCCAGCTCGCAGACACTCCCGCCGGCATCATTGAGAAAGTGTCTGTAGCCATAGATATCCTCCGCCTTTTCGATAAAAGCAGGGACATCGAGCATGGCGGCAATTTCAGCTTGCCGGTGCAAGGCTTGACGGCGCTTGAACTCTTTCAGTGGCAACCCCCCTTGATGAGGATCGCCGATTTTTCCGAGAAAAGTAGCGATAGGAGCGAGATTGTTCACGGTGATATTACTGCAAATGTAGATGGAGTCCGATCGCAGCAAATCCCGCAAGAAAGGCACCTGCATCGCCTGGCGCTTGATATTGTCCAGGATGGGTTCTTCCAGGTACTTGGTACCAATCCGGTAATCGCCAGAGTAATGAAACCATTTTTCCTTAGGCAGTTTATTGGCCAGGGTCGTTTTCCCCACACCCGACATGCCCAGAAGGGTGATGCGCTTAGAATCCCATGCCATAAATTCTCTGGGCGACATTTTCATAAACTTACACAGGCTCCCACTTCGTTGCTATGGATTATTGATTCAAGATAGACAACGCAAATCATTTATTGGAGCATTTTGACCATACCGGGTTCCAATCGTCAGCACTCCGCAGGGCAATCGCATGAGCCGATTCTCCCCCTCCCTCCGGGAGAGGAGCTTCAATATATCAAGTATGAACGGGAAAAACGGCAATCATGCGATTGACCTGCAGCACTCCGTCAACGGAAACGATGTCATCTACCATGATGTCATGATACTTGAGCATTACATTAACGGCAAAAACCTCGCCAGCGCCGGACATAAGCGCGCAAATACCGGCGCTCGAAAACTTCCGGCGACCACTGTTGCCTGGAAAGCAGATGCTCATAAGCCGGCATGACCACATACACATCAGCGTCGATGGCTTTGCCGTTAGCCAAAAGAACCGGCAACCTTTGCCGCTGATAAAAATCACTCTCGAAATCATCCAAGCGCTGCATCGAACAATCATCCACCCCCCAATAAACCAGGCCGTCAACAGCAGCCGCAGGTTGCACACAGATGCCAGGGAAGACCTGACCTTTGACTTTATATCGCCGGTATCCTTTTAAGATTGCCGGTTGAGCGGGGAAGATCCTTCCGGTAACCGCATTTAGCACTTCAGGGAAAAGCAGCGTACCGTAAACGAAAACCACTTCACCTGGGATTTTTGTGCGAAATTTACCACAATATGTCATAATTGCGCGACATCAACCCGCTATCTTGTCAGAATTCAAGGAATATCTATGCTATTGCCGGGTATCAAGGCTAACTTTTATTTTTTTATTGGCGGCCTTTTATGCTTGGCTAAATCCATCAGCGCGGCTGAAATTCATCCTCTGCCAAAATGGCGCGAATTGACCTTGGAATTATCTCCAGCCATTGTTGTAAAAGCCAAATTAAAGGCCACCGTTGGCAAAGAAGCCATTCCGGTATTGTTAAATCGCCCCAAAGCACTCACCCCATCAGACGATAGCCCCCTGTATCACTTAACCGTGGAAACCCGTCTCAAATGGTTTCTCTCCAGTAAAACTTGGCTGGGGAATTTGTGGCTGCAACCGAATATGCAAGCACTGCAACGCATTCGAATCAAATATGGGAAAAAAGGCAGCTATAAACTTTACCGTTATGCTCAACATGGCGTTTACCGCATTCGTAAGGAACCCGCAAACAAAGAAAATGCCTTTGAGCCTCCGGAAAAGTGGTTGAAAGGCAAAGAGAGCTTTTATCCTTTCCCTCCCCAAGCACAGCAGAAATGCGGTATTGTCACTGATCCGTACAGCATCTTGCTATTGATTTCCAACAACTTCCCTGCCAAGGGCCAAGCTTCGGCAAGCCTGTGCATGTTTAACAAGAAAAATCTTTACCGGGTAAATTTTGAACGCGCAGGCACCCAATCCTTGCAAGTAGATTATGTGTCGAAAGGGTCTCAAAAAAAACATATCAAAACCACTGTCCAAGCGGAAAAAATTCTAGTGCGGCCAGCCGCTTTTAACCCGGATGATATGATTGAATCGTTTGAGTTTCTAGGGATGGAAGGAGACATTATCTTGCTGCGCGATCCCGCCAGCCATTTACTCCTACAGGTGGAAGGCACGGTACCGGAATTTGGACGGGCCAAATTGCGATTGACTCATATCAAGCCAGCACCCTGACCGAGATGACGCATTCGCCATAGACGATCAGAGCATGCCTGGAAGCTTCCGGACGCTTGCCCGGCTTCCGCCTCTTTCCCTCCCCCCTTTCCTAAAGGGGGACCGAGGGGGATTTGCAACCTCCGATCCAATCCCTCCCAACCGCCCTTTGGGAAAGGGAGGCTTTGCACCTCTTTCCCTCCCCCTTTCCCAAAGGGGGACCAAGGGGGATTTGCAAACGCCACAATCCAATCCCTCCACACCTCCCTTTGGGAAAGGGAGGCTTTGCACCTCTTTCCCTCCCCCCTTTCCCAAAGGGGAACCGAGGGGGATTTCCAAACTCTCCAATTTAATCCCTCCCAACCGCCCTTTGGGAAAGGGAGGCTTTGCACCTCTTTCCCTCCCCCTTTCCCAAAGGGGGACCGAGGGGGATTTGCAAACGCCAATCCAATCCCTCCCAACCGCCCTTTGGGAAAGGGAGGCTTTGCACCTCTTCCTCCCCCTTTCCCAAAGGGGGACCGAGGGGGATTTGCAAACGCCAATTCAATCCCTCCCAACCGCCCTTTGGGAAAGGGAGGCTTTCCCTTCCTCTATATCCTCCCCCCTGCCAAAGGAGGAGGATAAAGTGGGGAGATTAAACCCCATCCGCCGGTAATGCTATTGAATAACGGCTTGCTGTAACCGGCGCAACAAGCCATCC
>Ga0256841_1001416_pt1 | contig 20978 bp, 18 predicted proteins | sample 356308metaG_FD_185971 | JGI IMG/M metagenome (GOLD analysis project Ga0256841, IMG submission 185971) | Hydrothermal vent microbial communities from Mid Atlantic Ridge, Atlantic Ocean - 356-308 | ecosystem: Environmental > Aquatic > Marine > Hydrothermal vents | place: Atlantic Ocean: Mid... | reverse complement strand
CCTGTCTACGCCACCCCTGTAGGAGCGGCCTTGGCCGCGATGGGCCCGGCGCCTCCAGGCACCGGCGGGTTCCGCCGACGCCGGGATCGCGGGCAAGCCCGCTCCTACAAGCGTGGGGGCAAAGGGCCTAGAATGGCCGCATGCGTCTGCAGATTCTCGCTTCCGCGGCCGACGTCACGGCCGACGACTGGAACGCCGTGGCCGGCACCGACCACCCCTTCCTGCGCCACGAATTCGTGCACGCCCTGGAGGTCAACGACTGTGTCGGCGAACGCCACGGCTGGCTGCCCCGCCACCTGGCCGCCTTCGACGACGACGGGCGGCTCGCCGGCCTGGTGCCCCTGTACCTCAAGGACAATTCCTACGGCGAATTCGTGTTCGACTGGGCTTGGGCGGACGCCTACGAACGCCACGGCCTGCGCTACTATCCCAAGGCCGTGGTCGCCGTACCCTACACGCCCGCCACCGGACCGCGCATCCTGACCGGGCCACGCCGCCGGCCGGAGGTGGCCGCCGCCCTGGTCGCCCTGGCGCGGGAGTGGGCGCTGGCCGAGGGCCTGTCCTCGCTGCACTGGCTGTTCACCGACGACCGGGACACTCGGCTGCTGGCCGACCAGGGCCACCTGCTGCGGCTGGGCTGCCAGTTCCACTGGCACAACCCGGGCTACCGGGACTTCGAGGACTTTCTGTCCACCCTGAACTCGCGCAAGCGCAAGAAGATCCGTCGCGAACGGCGCCAGGTGGCGGAGGCCGGTATCGAACTGGCCGTACTGCATGGCAACGAGGCCGGCGACCGGGAGCTGGCGCTCATGCACGAATTCTACCGCTCCACCTTCGACCGCAAGTGGGGTCATGCCACGCTCACCGGGGGCTTCTTCCGCGACGTCGCCCGCGACATGGGCGACCAGCTGGTGCTGGTGTTCGCGTACCGTGGCGGCGAGGCCGTGGCCGGCGCGGTCTGCTTTCGATCGGCCGACACCCTGTACGGCCGCCACTGGGGCTGCCGGGCGGACTATCACAGCCTGCATTTCGAGGCCTGCTACTACCAGGGCATCGACTACTGCATCCGCCACGGCCTGGCCCGCTTCGAGCCCGGCGCCCAGGGCGAGCACAAGATCAGCCGCGGCTTTCTGCCCACGCCCACCTGGTCGGCGCACTGGATCAGCGATGCCGGGTTCCGGGGCGCCATCGGCCGCTTCCTGGAGCAGGAAACCCCGGCCATGCAGGCGTATATTGAAGACATGTCCGGACACTCTCCCTACAAGACCACCGACCGGCCCGACCATGGACAAGCTGCACTGGATCGATCCGGCCGCGCCTGAGCCGGACTTCCCGGACGTGCAGCAGGCCCTGCGCGAACCGGACGGGTTGCTCGCAGTCGGCGGCGACCTGTCGCCGCAGCGCATCCTGGCGGCCTACCGCCACGGCATCTTTCCCTGGTACAGCGACGGCCAGCCCATCCTCTGGTGGGCACCGGACCCGCGCGCCGTGTTGTTCCCCGACGAGCTGAAAATCTCTCGCAGCCTGCGCCGCTCGCTGCGGCGCGGCCGTTTCCGTATCGACTGGGACCGCGACTTCGCCGCCGTCATCGCGGCCTGCGCGGCGCCGCGCCGGGACGACGGCGGCACCTGGATCACCGCCGACATGACGACCGCCTACCAACGGCTGCACGCCCTGGGCTACGCCCACAGCGTGGAGGCACGGCTCGACGGCGAGCTGGTGGGCGGCCTGTACGGCATCGCCCTGGGCCGGGTGTTCTTCGGCGAATCCATGTTCAGCCGCGTCAGCGACGCTTCCAAGGCGGCCTTCGCCCACCTGGTGCGGCAACTGCAGGACTGGGATTTCGGCCTCATCGACTGCCAGGTGTACTCGGACCACCTCGGCAGCCTGGGCGCGCGCACCATCCCGCGGCGCCGTTTCACCTCCCTGTTGCGGCAGGCGGTCGGCGCGGAACACCGGCCCGGCCCCTGGTCGCCGCCACCGAGACCGGCCACGGACTGGTAGCTCATGACCGGCGACCGCTTCCAGACCGATTCGCTGGCCGGGCTGCGCTTCTTCGCCACCCCGCCCCGGCCCTGTTCCTACCTGCCCGGGCGGCAGTCGGTGTCGGTATTCGCGGATCCGGGCGCCAGGCTCAGCCAGCCCCAGTACGACAGCCTGGCGACGCTGGGATTCCGGCGCAGCGGGGGCGACCTGTACCGGCCGGCCTGCGCCGGTTGCAATGCCTGCGTACCGGTTCGCGTCGAAGTACCCTACCGGCGCAGCCGCAACCAGCAGAGGGTATGGAGGCGCAACCGCGACCTGGTCTGCCGCGAGCTGCCGCCCGCCTACCGCGACGAGCACTACGCCCTGTACATGCGCTACCAGCGCCACCGCCACCCCGGTGGCGGCATGGACGAGACGACGCCCGAACAGTACCTGGATTTCCTGACCAGCGACTGGAGCCGGACGCGGTTCCTGGAATTCCGCGCCGCAGGCCGGCTGCTGGGCGTGGCGGTCACCGACTACCTGGCCGACGCCCTGTCGTCCGTCTACACCTTCTTCGACCCCGACCAGGCGGCGCGCAGCCCGGGCACCTTCAGCATCCTCTACCAGCTGGATCTGGCGCAGCGGCTCGGGCTGGACTGGCTGTATCTCGGCTACTGGATCGCGGATTGCCGCAAGATGGCCTACAAAGTGCGCTTCCGTCCCCTGCAGGGCCTGCGCGACGGCCGCTGGTCGCGGCTGGCGTGAATGCGGCGGGGCCGCGCCGGCGGGACTGGCCTTGCAGCCCGATTCGGTTATAATGCGCCCCGGTCAGAGGCGAGAGACATCCCGAACGGCATGGCGAAAGAAGATCACATCGAAATGGAAGGCACGGTCATCGAGACCCTGCCGAACACCATGTTCCGGGTGCAGCTCGAGAACGGCCATATCGTGACCGCCCATATCTCCGGCAAGATGCGCAAGCACTACATCCGCATCCTCACCGGTGACAAGGTCACCGTACAGCTCACCCCCTACGATCTCAGCAAGGGCCGCATCACCTACCGCGCCCGCTAGCCACCGCTCTTTCCGGCAGCAACGGCAAGGACGAACCCGGCTACGCCGGGATCGCGGGCAAGCCCGCTCCTACAGGAACCCTTCGCGACACACCCGCTGTAGGAGCGGCCTTGGCCGCGATGGGTACGGCGCCCCCCGGCCCGGTCGCCCCGGCTGCGCCGGGATCGCGGGCGAGCCCGCTCCTACAGGGAACCTTCGTGACACACCGCTGTAGGAGCGGCCTTGGCCGCGATGGGTACGGTGGCCACCAGGCCCGGTCGCCCCGGCTGCGCCGGGATCGCGGGCAAGCTCGCTCCTACAGGAACCCTTCGCGACACACCCGCTGTAGGAGCGGCCTTGGCCGCGATGGGTGCGGCGGCTTCCCCCCCCCGGCCCGGTCGCCCCGGCTGCGCCGGGATCGCGGGCGAGCCCGCTCCTACAGGGAACCTTCGTGACACACCGCTGTAGGAGCGGCCTTGGCCGCGATGGGTACGGTGGCCACCAGGCCCGGTCGCCCCGGCTGCGCCGGGATCGCGGGCAAGCCCGCTCCTACAGGAACCCTTCGCGACACACCCGCTGTAGGAGCGGCCTTGGCCGCGATGGGTGCGGTGGCCACCAGGCCCCCGGTCGCCCCGGCTGCGCCGATCGCGGGCGAGCCCGCTCCTACAGGACCTCTTCTTCTTCGCGGATCTCGTGGATGAGCTTGCCGTTCTCGGCGCGGATGACCAGGTGCCCGCCGTGGGCCAGGCGACCGAACAGCAGCTCCTCGGCCAGCGGCTTCTTGATGTGCTCCTGGATGACGCGCGCCATCGGCCGCGCCCCCATCCTGGCGTCGAAGCCGTGTTCCGCCAGCCATTCTCGGGCGGAGTCCTCCACATCCATGGCGACGTTCTTCTCCTGCAGCTGCGCCTCCAGTTCGTAGATGAACTTGTCCACCACCTGGGTGATGACGGCGGGATCGAGCGGGCGGAACTGGATGATGGCATCCAGGCGGTTGCGGAACTCCGGCGTGAACAGGCGCCGGATGGCCTCCATGCCGTCGCTGGAATGATCCTGCTGGGTGAAGCCGATGGACGGCCGGCTCATTTCATTGGCGCCGGCATTGGTGGTCATGACGATCACCACGTTGCGGAAATCCGCCTTGCGGCCGTTGTTGTCGGTCAGGGTGCCGTGGTCCATGACCTGTAGCAGCAGGTTGAACACGTCCGGGTGCGCCTTCTCGATCTCGTCCAGCAGCAGCACGGCGTGCGGATTCTTGGTGATGGCCTCGGTCATCAGGCCGCCCTGGTCGAAACCGACATAGCCGGGCGGCGCGCCGATCAACCGCGACACCGTATGCCGTTCCATGTACTCGGACATGTCGAAGCGGATCAGCTCGATGCCCATGATCATGGCCAGCTGGCGGGTGATCTCGGTCTTGCCGACACCGGTCGGGCCGGCGAACAGGAAGGAGCCGATCGGCTTCTGCTCGTCACCCAGTCCCGAGCGCGCCATCTTGATGGCGGCGGCCAGCGTCTCGATGGCCTCGTCCTGGCCGTAGACCACCATTTTCAGGTCGCGCTCCAGGGTGCGCAGGGAGTCCTTGTCGGAGGCCGACACGGTCTTGGGCGGGATGCGCGCGATCTTGGACACGATGGATTCGATGTCGGCCACGCCGATGGTCTTCTTGCGCCGCGACGGCGGCAGCAGGCGCTGGTTGGCGCCGGCCTCGTCGATGACGTCGATGGCCTTGTCGGGCAGGAAACGGTCGTTGATGTAGCGTGACGACAACTCGACCGCCGCGCGCAGCGCCTTGGCCGAATACTTGACCTCGTGGTGTTCCTCGAAGCGCGACTTCAGCCCCTTGAGGATGCTGAAGGCCTCGTCCACGGTCGGCTCGACCACGTCGATCTTCTGGAAACGCCGCGCCAGGGCCCGGTCCTTCTCGAAGATGCCGCGGTATTCCTGGTAGGTGGTGGAGCCGATGCACTTCAGTTCGCCGGAGGCCAGCATGGGCTTGATGAGGTTGGAGGCATCCATGACCCCGCCAGACGCAGCACCGGCGCCGATGATGGTGTGTATCTCGTCGATGAACAGGATGGCACCCGGCTCCCGGCGCAGCTGGCTGAGCACACTCTTCAGGCGCTTCTCGAAATCACCGCGGTACTTGGTGCCTGCCACCAGCGCGCCCAGGTCCAGGGCGTAGATGGTGCTGTGCAGCAGCACCTCGGGCACTTCGCCGTCGACGATCAGCTTGGCCAGCCCCTCGGCGATGGCGGTCTTGCCGACGCCGGCCTCGCCCACGTACAGCGGGTTGTTCTTGCGCCGCCGGCACAGGATCTGGATGGTGCGCTCGATCTCCGCGCGCCGGCCGATGAGGGGATCGATCTTGCCCTTCATGGCCATTTCGTTGAGGTTGGTGGCGAAGTTTTCGAGCGGCTTCTTGGCGGGCGCCTCGGTGACGTTGTCCTCGGCCTCGGCATTTTCGCTCTCGTTCTGTTCGCCGGCGACCTTGGAGACGCCGTGCGAGATGTAGTTCACCACGTCCAGGCGGGTGACGTCCTGCTTGTTGAGGAAATAGGTGGCCTGGGACTCCTGCTCGCTGAAGATGGCGACCAGCACGTTGGCGCCGGTGACCTCCTTCTTGCCGGAGGACTGCACATGGAACACGGCGCGCTGCAGGACGCGCTGGAAGCCCAGCGTCGGCTGGGTCTCGCGATTGTCGTTGGGCGCCAGCAGCGGGGTGGTTTCCTCGAGGAAGCTGCCCAGCTCCTTCCTGAGCTGGTCGAGATCGGCACCGCAGGCCTTCAGGACCTCGGCTGCCGTGGGATTGTCCAGCAGTGCGAGCAGCAGGTGCTCGACGGTCATGAACTCGTGCCGTTTCTCCCGGGCCTCCTTGAAGGCCAGGTTCAGTGTGAACTCAAGTTCCTTGCTCAACATGATGACTACCTCATAACGCTGCTAGGCCTCCTCCATGGCGCAAAGTAACGGATGCTGGTGTTCTCGCGCATAGTCGTTGACCAGCGCCACTTTCGTCTCCGCGACTTCCCTCGTGTACACCCCGCAGACACCTTTGCCCCGGGTATGCACGTGAAGCATGACCTGTGTCGCCTTTTCCCTGGACATGCCGAAAAACTTTTCCAACAGGATAACCACAAACTCCATTGGAGTGTAGTCGTCGTTCAGCAGCACCACCTTGTACAGCGGCGGCCGCTTCAGCTTCGGCCTGGCCTCCAGCACCGACAGCCCGTGATCGTCCGAATGCCCCGCTCCCTTTGCCATGTGTACATTTTACCTCATTTCGACCCGGATCCGGACCGTCCGGACGGGCTTTTTCGTCCCAATTCGCCTGCAAACAATGTGCCTAAGCTGCCGGAATCTGTGAGAATTGTGCCCCTCCCCACTTGACTAATTTGGTCAGCAGACTAACAATTACTCTGGATCCATGGATCTGCAAGGAGGAGTCTGTCCGCGTCGTGGGGCGACGGGGGCAGGCGCGAGACAACAAAACCGGGGTGCGTGGATACGCGCCTGATAAGCTTGTGAGGAAGTACTCTTATGCCTACGGGAACAGTCAAGTGGTTCAGCAATTCGAAGGGTTACGGTTTCATTTCGCCGGATGAAGGCGGGGAAGACGTGTTCGCGCACTTTTCCGCCATCGAAATGGAAGGTTACAAGAGCCTGAAGGAAGGCCAGAAAGTGCAGTTCGACGTGTCCGAGGGCCCGAAGGGGCTGCAGGCGGCCAAGATCCAGCTCCACGAAGAATCCCAGCACTGATTCCTGCCGGCACATCCGGCCCGGCAACAACCTGAACCCCGCCAGCCCCCGGGGCTGGCAGGGTTGGTCGTTGCCCGTTACATGTGCCCGATGACGGCCTGCCCGAAACCCGAGCAACTCACCCTGGTGGCTCCGTCCATCAGCCGTTCCAGGTCATAGGTCACCGTCCTGGCGGCAATGGCGCCCGACACCCCGCGCACGATGCGGTCGGCCGCCCCGTTCCAGCCCAGGTGGCGCAGCATCATCTCGGCCGACAGGATCAGCGAACTCGGGTTGACCTGGTCCTTGCCGGCGTACTTGGGCGCGGTACCGTGGGTGGCCTCGAACAGGGCCACGGTGTCCGACAGGTTGGCGCCGGGCGCCATGCCGATGCCGCCGACCTGGGCCGCCAGGGCGTCCGAAATGTAGTCGCCGTTCAGGTTCAGGGTGGCGATCACGCTGTACTCGGCCGGCCGCAGCAGGATCTGCTGCAGGAAGGCGTCGGCGATCACGTCCTTGACCACGATCTCCCGGCCCGTCGCCGGGTTGCGGAAGCGGCACCAGGGACCACCGTCGATCTCGACGGCGCCGAACTCCTCCTTCGCCAGCTCGTAGCCCCAGTTCTTGAAGGCACCCTCGGTGAACTTCATGATGTTGCCCTTGTGCACCAGGGTGACCGAATCGCGGTCCTGGTCGATGGCGTACTGCAGGGCACGCCGCACCAGCCGCTTGGTACCCTGTTCCGATACCGGCTTGATGCCAATGCCCGAGGTCTCGGGGAAGCGGATCTTGGTCACGCCCATCTCGTTTCGCAGGAAATCGATCACCTTCTTCACTTCCGGCGTGCCGGCGGCCCACTCGATGCCGGCGTAGATGTCCTCCGAGTTCTCGCGGAAGATCACCATATCGGTCTTTTCCGGCGCCTTCAGCGGGCTGGGCGTACCCTCGTAGTAGCGCACCGGGCGCAGGCACAGATACAGGTCGAGTTCCTGACGCAGCGACACGTTGAGCGAACGGATGCCACCCCCCACCGGCGTGGTCAGTGGCCCCTTGATGGCGACCGAGAAATCGCGGATGGCCTGTAGTGTCTCCTCGGGGAGCCAGGTATTGTCGCCGTACACGGCATTGGCCTTCTCGCCCGCATAGATCTCCATCCACTGGATGCGCTTGCTGCCGCCAAACTCCTTCTCCACCGCCGCGTCCACCACGCTCCGCATCACCGGCGTGATGTCGACGCCGATACCGTCGCCCTCGATGAAAGGGATGATGGGGTCGTCCGGCACGTCGAGGGACAGGTCGTCGTTGACGGTGATCTTCGTACCCGTGGCGGGCACCTCGATTTTCTGATAACCCATGTCTTTTCCTGCTGCCTGAAAAAAGATCGCGGGATTGTAGCGTGGACGCCGGGCAAAATACATCATCGACCCCGCGCCCGAGACCCTTCCCGAGCCTCGCCCCCGCAGGAAAGGGTTCCTTAACCACCAAGGCGCACGAAGGAAAACCTGGGGAACCCGTTTTAACCGCGAAGGACGCGAAGGACGCGAAGGAATGTCTTTTCAATATTTTTCCCTTCGCGTCCTTCGCGGTTATATTCTTTTCCCTTCGTGCGCCTTGGTGCGCCTTCGTGGTCAATATCAAAGAGCTCTTATACCCACCTTTACGAACCCGGCAAACGAAGGGCCATAAAAAACCCCCGCAACCTCACGGCTGCGGGGGTTCGTGTCGAACCGACTTGCGTCAGATCAGACTTCGCCGCCGGCGGCCTCGATCAGGGACTCCTCGATGGCGTTCGGCGCACACATGATGTTGAAGAAGGTGGCGCCGGTATCGCTCTGGATCATCGGCAGATGCGGCCAGCTGATGGCGATGCGGAAGCGCGCATACAGGGCATACACGTCACCGCCGGACACCAGGATCTCATACGGCAGGTGCGCCGTGGAACGAATCGGCGCCTTGTCGACGCGGCTCATGATGTACTCGTCACCGCTGCAGCCGTTGTCGGTCAGGGCCACGCCGAACACGGTCTCCTCGCGACCCGGGATATCGATGCGGTAGACCTTGCGGGCACCACCACGACCTTCGGCCAGGCCCTTCTCCACGGCAGCGATGGCTTCGTCATAGCTGTCGTACTCGGCCAGCTCGCTGGGATCGTCGAAGTACTCCATGCCGAACATGTAGTGGTACTTGCGCAGATCCTTGGCAGTCAGCTGCTTGTCGCCGGTACCGAAGGCCTGCTGCTTGCCCAGCGCGCCCTCGAGGCTCTTCAGCGCCGCCTCGGCATCCGAAGTATCTTCCAGCCGGTAGGCGTTGGCGAGATAGACGGGATTGGTGTAGGAGACCTGGATCTCGTCGCCGACCTTGGTGACGGAGACGCGCTGACCCGCGGCATAGCCGCCGTTCTCGGTGCTGGCGGCCGCCTTCTTCAGGGCGTCGTTGGTGATGGCGATGACGATGGCGCCGTCATACGGCGAATAGGAACCGGCGATATCGAAACCGGCGGCCTTGACCTTGTTTTCCACCTCGTCGGCCACCGCCTGCAGGTCACCACTGGTCTTGTAGGCCAGGATGAACGGTTTGAGAGCTTCCTCCGCAAAGGCGCTGCCCATGGACACGGCCATCAGGACACCGGACAGCATGATTTTCTTCATAATACCTAACATATTGACTCCTCCTCGAGATGAGCGTCGAGATCGTGTAATCGCACTGGAGGCCATACGGTTGCGGCCCCAGTGTTCTTATTATGCCCTTCGTCCCCCCGCCGGCTCCCCGAGCCTACCCTGCTATACAGGCACACCTGCCCTGGAGTCGGAGGCGGACCCGCACGAGGCGGAACCAGGTCATGGGCGTAATTTGGCCGCAAGCTTCGGGAATGTCAAGTCTATGACGGCCGGAAAAAAGCAGCGCCTACGAAACTGATTCAGGTATAATTTTTAACTCCATGTTTATCCGGGAATAACTGCACGCCCCATGTCGGACTGTCCATGATCTGGAAACCCCATGTCACCGTCGCCGCCCTGGCCCGCCACGAAGACCGCTTCCTGCTGGTGGAGGAACGCGTGGACGGCCGCATCCGTTTCAACCAGCCGGCCGGCCACCTCGAGGACGGCGAGAGCCTGCTGCAGGCGGTGGTGCGCGAATGCCGCGAGGAAACCGCCTGGCTGTTCCGGCCGCAGGGCCTGCTGGGCGTGTACCGATGGCGCAACCCCGCGAACGGCAGCACCTTTGTACGGTTCACCTTCATCGGCGACTGTACCGATCACCGCCCGGACCAGGCCCTGGACGCCGGCATCCTGGCCACCCACTGGCTGACGGCCGGGGAGATACGCGAACGCGCCGGGCGGCTGCGCAGCCCGCTGGTCCTGCGCGCGGTGCAGGATGCGCTGGACGGCCGGCGCTACCCCGTCGAACTGCTCGTCGATGTCGAATCCTGATCAACACGTAGGCATACGGCCCCGAACCATGTCGGAAAAAGTCATCATCGGCCTGTCTGGCGGAGTCGACTCGGCGGTCTCGGCCCTGCGCCTGCTGGAGCAGGGCTACCGTGTCGAGGCGCTGTTCATGAAGAACTGGGAAGAGGACGACAGCGAGGACCACTGCGCCGCCGCCGAAGACCTGGCGGAGGCGCGCCGGGTGGCCGAATGCCTGGACATCCCCCTGCACACGGTCAATTTCTCGGCCGAGTACTGGGATCGCGTGTTCGCCCATTTTCTGGCCGAATACCGGGCCGGCCGTACCCCCAACCCCGATATCCTGTGCAACCAGGAGATCAAGTTCCGCGCTTTCCTGGATCACGCCCTGGACCGGGGCGCGGACTTCATCGCCACCGGCCACTATGCCCGCATCGATCGCACCGGCGGCCGCGCGCTGCTGCTCAAGGGCAGCGACCCCGCCAAGGACCAGAGCTACTTCCTCTACCGCCTCGGCCAGCGCGCCCTGCGCCACAGCCTTTTCCCCATCGGCGAGCTGCACAAGAACGAGGTGCGGCGCCTGGCGGCCGAGACCGGCCTGCCCAATCACGCACGCAAGGACAGTACCGGCATCTGCTTCATCGGCGAACGCCGCTTCCGGGACTTCCTGGGCCGCTACCTGCCGGCGCTGCCCGGCGACATCGTGACGGTCGAGGGTGAAACCCTGGGCCGGCACCAGGGGCTGATGTTCCACACCATCGGCCAGCGCCAGGGTCTGGGCATCGGCGGGCGCCGCCACGCCAGTGGCGACCCCTGGTACGTGGTGGGCAAGGACCTGGCCGGCAACCGGTTGCTGGTGGCCCAGGGCAGCGATCACCCGGCGCTGTTCCGCTCCACGCTGGTAGCGGGGGACCTGCACTGGATCACGGGCGACGCCCCCGACGTCCCGCTGGCCTGCGAAGCCCGCATCCGCTACCGCCAGGACGTGCAGCCGTGCCGCATCCTGTCACTGGAAGACGGCCGCACCGAAGTCCGCTTCGACCAGCCTCAGCGTGCCGTGACACCGGGCCAGGCCGTGGTGTTCTACCGCGGCGACGAATGCCTGGGGGGTGGGACGATCGAGTGACGAAGACCAAAGAACAAACCGCCAAGAGCGCCAAGAACCCCCTTTGTTTGTTCAGCTCACGCGCTACGCGCGGAGCTGAACAAGCGATCAGGGTTTTTTCTTGGCACTCTTGGCGTCTTGGCGGTTATTTCTTATTCCACGTCCCTGCGCACACCCACCGTCACACGCAGCCGGTCGGCTTGGGCAGGCCGGCGTACTTGCAGGCCTGCTTGGCCGGGCCGTAGGGGAACAGCTCGTAGAGATACTTGCTGTTGCCCTTGTCCTTGCCCAGCTTCTTGCCGATGGCCTTGGTCAGGACGCGTACGGCCGGCGCGATCTGGTACTCGTCGTAGTACTCGCGCAGGAAATTGATCACTTCCCAGTGGGCCGGCGTCAACTCCACGCCATCGGCTTTCGCCATGGCTTCGGCGATGGCCGGATCCCAGTCGTTCAGATTGGCCAGGTAGCCTTCCTCGTCGGTCTCGATGGTCTTGCCGTTGACTTCGATTGCCATGTGCTCGTTTCCTCGTTGCCTTCGAACTCCCGTGTCTCAGTATATAGGGGGCCGGCCGGCGGATTTCCAGCCCGCCAGCGACATCGCCGGGGCGGAGCGGGCGCTGGCCACAGGGCAAGTGATTACTGCATGTTTCTACCACAACCTGTTGTTATTACGCTATTATATTATCAATCGTCGGACCACAGCCCTCCCTATCCGGCCGACGGCTCCGCCCGAAGCGCGGCAGCCGACGGGAAGATCCCGCCTGCATTGGCGGCCGGTTTGTTACACGACAGGATGTCCGGCATCCACCCCTACTCTCTCCGCCACAAATGGCCCATAATTGCGCGCTCGCCGAAACGCGGTCACAGGAGACTTTGATGAGCAACAGCTTTTCCACCCGCCACGACCTGAAGCTGGGCGGACGGACCTATGAAATGTATCGACTGCCGGCGCTGCAGCAGGACGTGTCGCGGCTGCCCTACTCGCTGAAGATACTGCTGGAGAACCTGCTGCGCTTCGAAGATGGCACCACCGTCACCACCGACGACATCCAGGCGCTCATCGACTGGGATCCGCAGGCCGAGCCTTCGGTGGAGATCGCCTACCGCCCGGCGCGCGTGCTTATGCAGGACTTCACCGGCGTTCCCGCCATCGTCGACCTGGCCGCCATGCGCGACGCCATGCAGGAGCTGGGCGGCGACCCGCAGCGGATCAACCCGCTGCAGCCCGCCGAACTGGTCATCGACCACTCGGTGCAGATCGACCGCTTCGGCAGCGCCGATGCCCTGGATCTGAACGCGGAACTGGAATACCGCCGCAACCGCGAGCGCTACGCCTTCCTCAAGTGGGGCCAGAAGGCGTTCTCCAACTTCAAGGTGGTGCCGCCGGACACCGGCATCGTCCACCAGGTCAACCTCGAATACCTGGCCCGGGTGGTGTTCGCGCAGGAGAACGGCGGCGTGCTGCAGGCCTACCCCGACACCCTGGTCGGCACCGATTCGCACACCACCATGATCAACGGCCTGGGCGTGCTGGGCTGGGGCGTGGGCGGCATCGAGGCCGAGGCCGCCATGCTGGGCCAGCCGGTGTCCATGCTGATTCCCCAGGTGGTGGGTTTCCGGCTGACCGGCGCCCTGCCGGAAGGCGCCACCGCCACCGACCTGGTGCTGACCGTGGTCGAGATGCTGCGCCGGCACGGCGTGGTGGGCAAGTTCGTGGAGTTCTTCGGCGAGGGGCTCGCCCACCTGTCGCTGGCCGACCGCGCCACCCTGGCCAACATGGCGCCGGAATACGGCGCCACCTGCGGCATCTTCCCCGTCGACGCCGAGACGCTCAACTACCTGCGCCTGTCGGGCCGCAGCGAAGAACAGATCGCGCTGGTGGAGGCCTATGCGAAGGAACAGGGCCTGTTCCATGAGGCCGGCCAGCCGGACGCCGGGTACAGCAGCGTGGTGGAACTGGACATGGGCACGGTGGAGCCCAGCCTGGCCGGTCCCAAGCGGCCGCAGGACCGGGTGCCGCTGCGCCAGAGCAAGACGAACTTCGCCCGGGCGCTGGCGGCGCTCAAGGAAGAACGCGGCCTGCAGAGCCACGCCGTCGAGACCCGTATCGACGACCAGGACGTGAAACTGGACGACGGCGCCGTAGTCATCGCCTCCATCACCTCCTGCACCAACACCTCCAACCCCGACGTCATGCTGGGCGCCGGGCTGGTGGCGCGCAAGGCGGTGGAGAAAGGCCTGCGGGTCAAGCCCTGGGTGAAGACCTCGCTGGCGCCCGGCTCGCGGGTGGTGACCGAGTACCTGCAGCAGGCCGGCCTGCTGGACGACCTGGAGGCGCTCGGCTTCTACGTGGTCGGCTACGGCTGCGCCACCTGCATCGGCAACTCCGGCCCGTTGCCGGAACCGGTGTCGAAAGCCATCGACGAGGGCAACCTGTCGGCGGTGTCGGTGCTGTCCGGCAACCGCAATTTCGAGGGCCGGGTGCACGCCGAGGTGCGCATGAACTACCTGGCCTCGCCGCCGCTGGTGGTGGCCTACGCCATCGCCGGCCGCATGGACGTGGACCTGTACAACGAACCGCTGGGACAGGACAGCGCCGGCCGCGACGTCTACCTGAAGGACATCTGGCCCAGCCAGCAGGAAATCCAGGCCGCGCTCGCCGCCAGCGTCAAGCGCGAGGAGTTCACCGAGGCCTACCACGACGTCTACAAGGGCGAGAAACGCTGGCTGGAACTGGAATCGCCGGAGGGCCAGCTGTTCGACTGGCAAGAGGATTCCACCTATATCCGCAACCCGCCCTACTTCGAAGGCATGACGCGCGAACCCGCCGGGGTGTCGGACATCCGCGGCGCGCGGGTGCTGGCGCTGCTGGGCGACTCGGTGACCACCGACCACATCTCGCCGGCCGGCGCCATCAAGCCGGACAGCCCGGCCGGCCAGTACCTGCTGTCCAAAGGCGTGCAGCCGGGCGACTTCAACTCCCTGGGTTCGCGGCGCGGCAACCACGAAGTCATGATGCGCGGCACCTTCGCCAACATCCGCCTGCGCAACCTGCTGGCGCCCGGCACCGAGGGCGGTGTGACCCTGCATCTGCCGGACGGCGAGCCGATGTCCATCTTCGACGCCGCCATGAAATACCGCGACGAGGGCGTGCCGCTGGTGGTGATCGCCGGCAGGGAATACGGCTCCGGCTCGTCGCGCGACTGGGCCGCCAAGGGCCCGCGCCTGCTGGGCGTGCGCGCGGTCATCGCCGAGAGCTACGAGCGCATCCACCGCTCCAACCTGGTCGGCATGGGCATCCTGCCGCTGCAGTTCCAGGACGGCGAAAATGCGCAGAGCCTGGGCCTCACCGGCCGCGAGCGCTACGACATCGAGGGCCTGGGCGACGGCTCGGCAAAGGAAGTGACCGTCACCGCCAGCGCCGACGACGGCAAGACCGTCCGCTTCCAGGCCCGCGTGCGCATCGATACGCCGCAGGAAGTCGAATACTACCGCCACGGCGGCATCCTGCACTACGTCCTGCGGCAGCTTGCCGGCTGACCGGAACGGGACTCATTGTTAACCACGAAGGTGTATAAAGGGTAAAAAAACAATCGACCGCGAAGGACGCGAAGGAACGCGAAGGAAAGACTTTTCAATATTTTTTCCTTCGCGTTCCTTCGCGTCCTTCGCGGTAAAAGGTTTTTTCCCTTGTGCGCCTTCATGGTCAAATCACCAAACCCGGAAGAACCACCATGGAACTGACACCACTCACCGCCATTTCCCCCGTCGACGGCCGCTACGGCAGCAAGACGGAGAGCCTGCGGCCGATCTTCAGCGAATACGGCCTGATCCGCCACCGTGTGCTGGTCGAGGTGCGCTGGTTGCAGGCGCTGGCCGCCCACCCCGGCATCCCCGAAGTGCCCGCCTTCAGCGACCACGCCACGCGGCTGCTGGACGACATCGTGGAGAAGTTCAGCGAGACCGACGCGCAGCGGGTCAAGAACATCGAACGCACCACCAACCACGACGTCAAGGCAGTGGAGTATTTTCTCAAGGAGAAGATCGCCGGCAACGCCGAGCTGGAGGCGGTCAGCGAGTTCATCCACTTCGCCTGCACCTCCGAGGACATCAACAACCTGGCCTACGCCCTGATGCTGCGCGAGGCCCGCTCCCAGTCGCTGCTGACGCTGGCCGACGACCTCATGGCCGAACTCACCGGCATGGCGCACCGCCACGCCGGGCAGCCGCTGCTGGCCCGCACCCACGGCCAGCCCGCCTCACCGACCACCGTCGGCAAGGAAATCGCCAACGTCGTACACCGCTTGAGGCGCCAGCGCGAGCAGATCGCCGCGGTGCCCATGCTGGGCAAGATCAACGGCGCGGTGGGCAACTACAATGCCCACCTGGTCGCCTACCCGCAGGTCGACTGGCCGGCCTTCGCCGAACGCTTCGTGACCGGGCTGGGGCTGGAATGGAACCCCTACACCACCCAGATCGAGCCCCACGACTACATGGCCGAGCTGTTCGACGCCACCAGCCGTTTCAACACCGTACTGATCGACCTGTGCCGGGATATCTGGGGCTACATCTCGGTCGGCTATTTCAGGCAGAAGACGGTGGCCGGCGAAGTGGGTTCCTCGACCATGCCGCACAAGGTGAACCCCATCGACTTCGAAAACGCCGAGGGCAACCTGGGACTGGCCAACGCCCTGTTCGGCCACCTGTCGGCCAAGCTGCCGGTGTCGCGCTGGCAGCGTGATCTCAGCGATTCCACGGTGCTGCGCAACCTGGGCGTGGCCTTCGCCCACACCCTGATCGCCTGCGAATCGCTGCTCAAGGGGCTCGGCAAGCTGGAGGTCGACGCCGGGCGCATCAACGCCGACCTGGATGCCACCCGGGAAGTGCTGGCCGAGGCCATCCAGACCGTGATGCGGCGCTACGGCATCGAGAAGCCCTACGAGAAGCTCAAGGCCCTGACCCGCGGCCAGGCCATCGATGCCGACGCCCTGCGCGCCTTCGTCGACGGCCTGGACCTGCCCGAAGAGGCCCGGCAGGCCCTGCGCGAACTGACGCCGGCAACCTACACCGGCAACGCCGCCCGACAGGCCGGGGCCATCTGATGGCGTGAACGTTGCGGTGAAACCTCAGGTGCCGTTCACCAGCTCCAGCGGCGTCACCCAGCATGCGTCGCGCCATTCCTCCGAGCGGATCCAGGCCACCAGTTCCTGCGCTTCCAGCGGTGTGTGGATGAAATAGCCCTGCGCGCAGTCGCAGCCCAGTATCTCCAGCAAGTCCCAGACGTCCCTGCTCTCCACGCCTTCCGCCACCACCTTGAGCCCGAGATTGTGCGCCAGGTCGATGGTGGCGCGCACGATCACGGCATCGTTGTCGTCCTCGTCCATGCGGGTGACGAAGGAGCGGTCGATCTTGATCTCGTCCACCGGCAGTTGCTTCAGATAGGACAGCGAGGAATAGCCGGTGCCGAAATCGTCTATGGACAGCTGGAACCCCATCGCCGACAGGCGTCGCATCACCCGCCGGGCGGTGAGCGGGTCGGACATGATGGCGCTCTCGGTGATTTCCAGGATGACGCAGTGGGGCTCGACCCGGTGGCGTTCCAGCAGCTTCTGGATCTGGCCTGGAAGCTGGCGGTCCTGCAGGCTGCGCACCGACAGGTTCAGGCTGATGCGCAGATCGATGCCGGCGCGCTGCCAGGCATGGAGCTGCGCCAGGGCCCGGTCGATGACCCACAAGCTGAGGGGGCGGATCATGCCGGTCTGCTCGGCGATGGGAATGAACTCCTCCGGCGGTACCTGGCCCATGCGTGGATGGCACCAGCGTACCAGGGCTTCGACGCAGCGGATCCGGCCGCTGCCCATGTCGACCAGGGGCTGGTACTCCAGCGCCAGTTCGTCCGCCTCTATGGCCTCGCGCAGTTCGCTGCTGAGCCCGAGCCTGCTGATGCTGTGGTTGTCGTGGTCGGCCTTGTAGAAGGCGAAGCCCTTGTGCTTGCGCTTGGCGTGGTACATGGCCACATCGGCGCGTCGCAGCAACAGGTTGGCATCGGTGCCATGGACCGGGGCCAGGGCCACGCCGATGCTGATACCGGCCCGCAGCCGCAAGCTGTCCACCTTGATCGGCGCGTCCATGACCTCCAGCACCTTGCGACACAGGGCGCGCGTACGCTCGGTATCTGCGCCGGGCAGCAGCATGGCGAACTCATCCCCGCCGAGCCGCGCCACGGTGTCGGAACGGCGCAGCACCGACACCAGGCGGCGGCCGACTTCCTGCAGCAGGCGGTCACCGATATGGTGTCCGAGGGTATCGTTGACTTCCTTGAAGCGGTCCAGGTCCATGACCAGCAGCGCCAGGGAACCTTCCGTATTGTCCTGGATGTTCAGCCGGCCGGTCAGGCGTTCCATGAGCAGGGCGCGGTTGGGCAGGCTGGTCAGCGGGTCGTGGCGGGCCTGGTATTCCAGCGCATAGGTCTCGGCCAGCATTTCGTCGCCAAGCCGCCGGATGCGCCTGTCGAGACGTTCGATGCGATCACCGGTGGCGCCGTCTTCGGTCAGCGGTATGCCGAGCCGCTCGGCATAACTGTCCAGCGACCGGCACAGCGATCCCAGCCGGTACCACAGGGATCCGACCAGCGAACCGAACAGGAGCAGCAACAGGCCGGCCAGCAGCCCGTCTACGGGTACGCGATCCGTGAGCTGCCGGCCCAGCAGGAACAGCAGGCCGCCCACCAGGAGCATGCCCATCAGCTTGCCTGCGGACGACACACCCCCCGCCCGCCGCCGGCCTGGCGACGCTCCCGCCGCGGCTTTCATGAGACTCATCCGGTAAGGTCCCCGGCATTCCTTTCCAGCCCCGGCAAGCCCCCCGGCATTGCCGCGGCGGTCATGGCCCGAACCTGGGGAAGCTATCCGTACTTTCCAGTTTATCCTTATATTACTGCGTGTTGCACCATCCCCCAAGACTCGCGGTGCAGCCACAGATACGGGTATCGACCCGGCTGGCGAATTATTGAACGAAAGTCCAGCGCGGCGGCGGGGACACCTGTACAGGTCCCCGCCTTCCCGGTACCCTCAGGACATGCAGGACATGACCCGCGTCGACAGACTGATCGCACTCGCCCTGGGCGAGTCCGACACCGTCATCGAACTGGAAGACGGTGACGCGTGCCGGCATGCGATCGATCTCATGACCGACCAGACACGCAATACGCTGGAAATGATCAGCCGCGACCTGGACGCCCGCCTGCTGGACCGCAGCCCCTTTCTGGATGCGCTCAACCGACTGTGCAACCGCAACCGGCTGGCCAGGGTGCGGATCCTGGTCCAGGATCCGGCGGCTGCCGTGCGCTGCGGCCACCGGCTGATCGAACTCGGCCGGCGCCTGAGCAGCAGCATCGAGTTCCGCCAGCCGCACCCGGACTACCGCCATTACAACGAAGCCTTCCTGGTCGCCGACGGCTGCGGCTACCTGCATCGGCCGCTGGCGGACCGCTACGAGGGCACGGTGAATTTCAACGACCGGGTCCAGGCCCGTCGCTACCAGGATTTTTTCACGGAAGTCTGGGAACGCAGCGAGCCGCACCCCGAGCTGCGCAGGCTGCATATATGAGGTTTCTCGCCCTCGCCTGCCTGCTCCTCGGCCTGGCTGCTCCCGGCCCCCCGGCGCTGGCGGACGAAATGGCAGTCATCGAACTCCGGCACCGGCCGGCCAGCGAGCTCATCCCCGTGCTCGGCCCCCTGCTGCCGCAGCAGGCCGCGCTCACCGGCCGCGGCTTCCAGCTCGTCGTCCGCGCCCCGAAGGCCGACATCGCGCGCATCCGCAAACTGGTCTCGCAACTGGATTCGGCGCCCCGGGATCTGCTGGTCACCGTCTTCCAGGGTAGTGAACGAGACTTGCAGCGCAGCGACGCCTCCCTGCAGCTCGGTTACCGCAAGGACGGCGTCTCGGCCGGCCTGGGGACCGCGACCGGGGAACAGGCGCTGGCGGGCGGCGCCGATGGGGCCTCGGCAGACCTCTCGCTGGCGCATACGCGGCGGCGCTCGGGCGACCACCCCGTACAGCGGCTGCGGGTGCGCGAAGGCGCGACGGGCTACATCGAAACGGGGCGCTCCATCCCCTTTTTCAGCGGCGGCATCTGGCAGCAGGGTGGCAGCACCTGGGTGCAGCCGGGCATCGACTACAAGGATACGGCGACCGGCTTCTATGTCCGGCCGCTGGTTCGAGGCGACCGGGTGGTGGTGGATATCAGCCCCTACCGCGAGGCGCTGGCGCCGGGTGACGGTGGTGTCATCGATACCCGCCGTGTTTCCAGCCGCGTCACCGGACGGCTGGGCGAATGGATGGAACTGGGCGGCAGCCGCACGCAGCGGCGCGCGCAATCGCGTTCCTACGGCGCTGTGACCTCGACCCGCGAACGGGGTGAAACCCGGTTCTGGATACGGGTCGATCCGGCCACACGGGCAACAGAAAAGGCAAGATAAGGAGCAGAGACATGTTTGGATTACCGGCATTCGCCGTCGTCATTCTCTTTCTCGCCGTCGTGCTGGTGGCCATGGGCGTCAAGTCCGTGCCGCAGGGCATGGAATACACGGTGGAACGCTTCGGCCGCTACACCCGCACACTGCGCCCGGGCCTCAACCTGATCACCCCGATCATCGACCGCATCGGCGCCAAGCTCAATATGATGGAACGGGTCATGGACGTACCCTCGCAGGAGGTCATCACCCGGGACAACGCCATGGTCACGGTGGACGGCGTGGTGTTCTTCCAGGTGCTGGATGCAGCCAGGGCCGCCTACGAGGTCAACCAGCTCGAGCTCGCCATCCTCAATCTCACCATGACCAACATCCGCACCGTCATGGGCTCCATGGACCTGGACGAGCTGCTGTCGCAGCGCGACAAGATCAACGCCCAGCTGCTGACCGTGGTGGATGACGCCACCACGCCCTGGGGCGTCAAGGTGACGCGCATCGAGATCAAGGACATCACGCCGCCGCGCGACCTGGTCGACGCGATGGCGCGGCAGATGAAGGCGGAACGCGAGAAACGCGCCAATATCCTTGAAGCCGAGGGCTTCCGGCAGGCGGAGATTCTCAAGGCGGAGGGTGAGAAACAGGCCATCATCCTGGACGCCGAAGGCAAGCGCCAGGCCGCCTTTCTCGATGCCGAGGCGCGCGAGCGCGAAGCCGAGGCCGAGGCCAAGGCGACGCAGATGGTGTCGAAAGCCATCGCCGAGGGGGACCTCAACGCCATCAACTACTTCGTCGCCACCAAGTACGTGGCCGCACTGCAAGACATCGCCAGTGCCCCCAACGAGAAACTCGTTCTCATGCCGCTGGAGGCCACGGGCGTCATCGGCGCCATCGGCGGCATCGCAGAACTGGCCCGGGAGGCTCTGGACAAGCGTGCGGGGGCTTCCTGATGCTGGACCATCTCGGACACTGGCACTGGTGGATCCTCGGCGTCACCCTGCTCATCCTGGAAGTCTTCGCGCCAGGCGCCTTCTTCCTGTGGCTGGGCATCGCTGCCGGCGTGGTCGGTCTGGTCGTCTACCTGGTTCCGGAGCTGGCATGGGAATACCAGCTGCTGCTGTTCTCCATCCTGTCCGTCATCAGCATCCTGGTGTGGCGCCGGTTCTTCCGGCTGCGCGCCGAAGACACCGATCAGCCGACCCTGAATCGCCGGGGCGAACAATACATCGGCCGTGTCTT
>Ga0256841_1001415_pt1 | contig 20979 bp, 14 predicted proteins | sample 356308metaG_FD_185971 | JGI IMG/M metagenome (GOLD analysis project Ga0256841, IMG submission 185971) | Hydrothermal vent microbial communities from Mid Atlantic Ridge, Atlantic Ocean - 356-308 | ecosystem: Environmental > Aquatic > Marine > Hydrothermal vents | place: Atlantic Ocean: Mid... | reverse complement strand
CCCTTGGGTTCGGAGAGATCCCAAATGGCTTTGCTCAGGAGCTTGGTCTCATCCAAAACTTCCGCAAGGTTTTTATTGAGCTCGAGCCCTTTGGCAACGATGCGGATATCGGTGTCCAAGCCATCCTTGGAAGGAGTTCCTGTCCAAACTGTCCCCTCAAAAAGGAGGTCGGCTCCCAGGGCCCGGCCTTTGAGACCGATCAAATCCGTCCGAGTCTTTTCCCCGTCCCCATGGATGAAGACCGAGCCATGCACCTGCTGAACAGGGGTGGGGAAGGGGCGAAAGAGCCCTTCGGCCCGGGCAAGGTCGATCCGAATGTCGTAATGAAAACTTGGATCCTTGGGTGCATACCATCCGAGAAAATCCAGGTTGGCCTTTCCCCTTGGAGAAAAAAGTTCCCATTTTTGGTCGAAATCCGCCCGCATTCCAACCAGCCCGCTTCGAAGTTCAGGATCCAAGTTCAGCTCTTCGGCAACAATGTGGATCCCACCGGGTGCCCCCTCGCCGAACTCGAAGTTTCCCCTTGCTTGAATCTTGGATTCCTTGGTTCCCGTTCCTGAAAGGTCGAAGCGAACCCCCTTGCCGTCAATGTGGATGATGCCCCCCAGGTTTTGCACCCGGTAGGGGAATCCGGCCCATTTTGCAGAAGCACTCTTGGGGCGAATCTCCACCATAAAGGAAGTGCTCTCGGAATCGGCGAAGGTTCTGATTTCACAATTCAAATCGGCATGGCCCTGGGGAGCGTATTCGTCATAGGTTTTTGCCCCTCCGGCGAAGGCATGTTCAAGAGCATTTCGGATTTCCGGGCGAAAGGGGACATCCTTTCCTTGGATGGAGAGGGATGTAAGAGTTTGTTCTAAGGAAACGATGTCTCCTTGGATTTGGAAAGATCCTCCCAGGGGGCTTCCGCCCCGAATGTTCACAAGCCGAACAACGGCATCGCGCACCTGGATTTGACCGTGAACTCTGTTCAGGGGATAGGGAAAGCTCGCCCCTCGCTTCCCCTTTTTCCCCTGGACGAATCCGAGGAAGGTGGCTTCTAAGTCTTCAAGGTCAATATCGAGTTGGAGTTTGGGTTCCTCACTTTGCTTCGCGAGACCGCTGCGAAGAAAGAGGGAGAGGTTTGCTCTTCCTCCCCGAGTCCGGAAGGCTTCAAGGACTTCCCTTGTGGCCGGAATAGCCCGTAGAGCTTTTGTGAGTCTTGCGTCCAGGAGAACCCTGTGAGCACTTGCACTCAATCGTAGGGCCTCTTCGGCGAGCCCGGGATCCTTTAGCTCGAGGGAAGCCATGACTTCGTAATCGGTTCCCTTCCGGGAAGCCTTAGCTTGGAGTGTATTGGTTTTGGAGGAGTAGGAAACGGCCCCTTCAAGACCGGTCAGAAGGAAGGGGAGAGTGGGGGGAAGAATTTGAAGTTTTTTAAAGGTCGCCCTTGCTCCGAAGGACACTCCTTTTTCTTTGGAATAGTCGAGCCAAAGGGTGGGGTTCATACTCCCGGAGAGATCATGTTTTTTGAGAAATGCCTGGGCTTGAGGACCGAGAGATCCACCTCCCTTTTTGTCGAAATGAAAGGTCTGGGTGGTGGCGAGAAGCCTGAGGGTCCCCTCTTTTGTATCAGCCCTTCCCTGGATATGGAAAACCCCCTTAAAAGGATGTGGACAGGAACCTTCCAAGAAGAGAACAGACTCTTCTCCTTGTTGGGGAACTGCCTTGAGCTGGATGGGATTGAGAACCAGAGGGGGGCGCTTGTCTCCGGGAAAATGAATCCGGAGAGTCATTCCCTCAATCTCGATGGCGGGCGGGGGGGCATTGGGAGGACCTTTGGTGGCTGTGAGTTGGTCAAGATTCAGGAGTTTGTTCAGGTCGATAGGGTTGTCGTCGCCGAGGTGGAGGTCGATTTCAGGGCTTTGAATGTGGATGGTTTGGACCTCACCGATGTTGGAAATGGGATTCATGGAAACCCCAATGACGATTTCCTTGACCTTGAGAACCTCACGTTTTTCTGTTTTCCCCTGCTTCTTGGTTCCGAGTGAGATGTCCTTAACCCGTACTTCTCCACCGATGGGGTCGACGGAGACTTCTCCCAAATGGAGCTTGCCGCGGATCCATTTGGAGACGACGTCTTGCACGTAAGACCGTGGAACCCCTGTTTCTTTCAGGACAATCCAGGTTGCGCCGACCAGGAGAACGAAGAAAATCAGGAGCTGAAAAAAGAGGCGTTTCTTCTTCATCCTCCCTCTCTGCCCCTTTCCGAAGGGTTTTCCGGCGAATTCGTGGTTTTTGCTATTGCTTGCATTCGGTGTTTTCCGTATTTACCAAGCCTCTGATTGCCCTTTTGAGCTCGCGGAGGTCGAGTTGGGGTCGGTCAGAAAGGAAACACCTTTCCTTTTCCCCCAGTTTCATTCAATACACAAGGACAATGATCATGGCAGCAAAAAAGAAAGCCAAGAAGGCAACGAAGAAGAAAACCGCCAAAAGAGGCAGCAAAAAGGCAGCCGCTCCCGTGGAGATGATTATCTCCAAGAGCCGGACCAAGAGGGCTGTGGATCTTAAGGTTTCTTCGGAATTTTATGGGGCCCTGGAAACGAAGGTTCGCGACCTTCTGGCCAATGCCGAGGCGCGTGCGGTCGCGAACAAGCGGGCCACCTTGCGCCCTCAGGATCTGTAAGGGCCTGAATCGAAAAACCCCTCCTCTGGGTTTTTCTCCATAGAAAGCCCCCGGGTTCTTCCAGAGCCAGGGGGCTTTCCCTTTGGGCGAGAAAGAAGATGTAAGCTGAAGAGCGATGTTTACTCCTCCATCTCGATCAACAAGGCCCCCGCGTCCACAGTGTCTCCCGCTTTGGCATGGAGGGCTTTGATCTTGCCTCCTGCATGGGCTCTCAGCTTGTGTTCCATTTTCATGGCACTCAGGAGGATGAGTTCTTCCCCTTCTTCTACTTCTTGGCCTTCTTCAACCAGAATGGCGAGAATGGTTCCCGTAAGAGGAGCTTCGATCTTGTGAGGATCCAACTCCACTCCCTCCCGTTCTCGGACGGAGGAGGCTGAGGGGAGCATCCAAGTCCGACCCTTGATCCTGACTTGGATCCCCTTGGGGGTCGCGGTGACGAAAAAACGGATCCGCCTTCCATCAGGGGTTTCCAGGACATCGCCTCCACATTGCATGGGAAAGGCCCGGACTTCGATTCCTTTTGTTTCAATCTGAACTTGGAAGCGGTGTTCGCCGAGGGGACGGGCGGAGAGGCGGAAGTCCTCTTCACCGACAAGGATGCGATCGGGGTAGGGAATCATGAGCGACCTCTTTGGAGGATGCGGAAACCGTCGTCGATGTTCCAGGGTGAATTCCTATCGCCTTCTTTTGAGTGGGGTCCGGCTTCCTCCGATCCCAAGCCGGATCGGCCTTGAGAAAGCAGGCGCCCCAGGGCAGCGGCGACCAGGATCTCTTCAGGGGGGACTTCGTTTTCTATGGGTTCGAGGAGTTCGCTGTGCACTTCGAGAAAGTCGGTGCGAAGGGCAGCCCCGGTGAATGCCGGATGGCGGATCAGGGAGAGGAGGAAATCTACGTTGGTCGGGAGGCCGAGCCAGGCGCATCGCGAAAGGGCGAAGTCGAGCCGGGAGAGAGCGCGGTCGCGGTCCTCGGCATGGGTGATGACCTTGGCTAGGAGAGAATCGTATTCTATCGGGATGTTCATGCCTGGGTAGACGCCGCTATCAATCCGGACGCCGGGGGCATCGACTTCAGCACAGATTGATAGGAGTCCCCCGGAGGGCATAAAACCATCGAGAGGATCCTCGGCACAAACACGGGCTTCGAAAGCGTGCCCCTGCGGGTCGATGATGCGTTGAGGGGCGAGGGCATCCAAAGGCACTCCTCCCGCAATTTGGATTTGGGCCTGGACCAAGTCGATTCCCGAGACGAACTCTGTGACCGGATGTTCCACCTGGAGGCGAGTATTGACTTCGAGGAAGTAAAACGATTGCTGCTCATCCAGAAGGAACTCCACCGTTCCTGCTCCCTTGTATTGAACGCCTTCGACCATGGCGAGGGCAGCCTCTTGGAGGTCGAGCCGGGTCTTGGGGGAGACTGCGGGGGAGGGGGATTCTTCGATGACCTTTTGGTGGCGACGCTGGACCGAACACTCTCGTTCGGGGAAGGCGACAGCGTTTCCCTTGCCGTCTCCGAGAACTTGGATCTCAATATGCCTTGAGGGGTGGATGTATTTCTCGAGAAGCATGGTTCCATCGCCGAAGGCTTGTTCCGCCTCGAGCTTGCCCGCACGGAGCCCTGCCAGGAACTCTTCTTTTTTCTGAATGAGTCGCATCCCCCGACCCCCGCCTCCTGCGGAAGCTTTGACCAAAAGAGGGAAGCCGATCTCCTCGGCGGCTTTAAGGAAGGATGCTTCGTCCGCACTCCCTCCTTCGAAGCCCGGGACGACGGGGACGCCTTTTTCCTGGGCCTTGAGACGGGCCGCCCGTTTGGAACCGAGAAGGTCCATGGAAGCAGGGCTGGGGCCGATAAAGCAGATCCCTTCTTCTTCACAACGGCGGGCAAACTCCGCGTTCTCCGCCAAAAAACCGTACCCTGGGTGGATGGCTTGCGCGCCCGATTCCTTGGCGGCTCGAAGGATCTTGTCGATGTCCAAGTAGCTTTCCCTCGGGTCGGCGGGACCGATGGGAAGGGAGCGGTCGGCAATCATTGTGTGCTTGGAGAGCTTGTCGGCGTCGCTGTAGACGGCGATGGCTTCGGCTCCGGCTTCTTGGATCGCTCGGAGGACACGTACGGCGATTTCGCCTCGGTTGGCGACGAGAATGCAGTCGAAGGGACTCGGCTTCATGTTTTCTCCGGAAACCAGGAGGGTCTGCGTCGTTCGAGGAAGGCGGAAAGGCCCTCTTGAGCTTCCTCGCTTCCTCGGATTTTGGCGATGGCCTCCGCGCAGCGGGGGATGTGACTTTGCGGTGCTTGTGGGCTGAGGGATTGGGCCAGCTCCTTGGCGGCTTTGAGGGCCATGGGGCTTCCACGCAGGAGGTCTGCGAGGCAGTTTTCGATTTCGTCACCCAGATCCGCTGCGGGGACGGAGCGAAAAACAAGCCCGAGGCGAGCAGCTTCGACGCCATTGAAGCGGCGCCCCAAAAGGAAGAGCGCACGGGCGCTTCCAGGACCCAGCTTCTCGATGGCAAAAGGAGAGATCACCGCTGGAATGATTCCGAGACGAACCTCTGTGAATCCGAAGATGGCGTCTTCGGAAGCGATGGCAATATCGGATGCAGCAACAAGCCCTGTGCCTCCTCCGAGGGCAGCCCCATGGACCTTGGCAATTACCGGTTTGCTGCAATCATGGATGGCGAGGAACATCTCGGACATTTGAAGAGCCGACTGGACATTCGCTTTTTCGTTTTCCCTACCTTGGGAGCGCATCCAATCGATGTCCGCTCCCGCAGAGAAGCTTTTTCCTGCTCCCGTCAAGAGGACGACCCGAACGCTTTCATCAACAGAAGCCTGGTCGAAGGCTTCCTTCAGGTCGGAAATGACCTGGGCGTTGAATGCATTGTGTTTTTCGGGGCGGTTCAGGCGGATTTCGAGGACTCCCCGGGCATCCTGCTGGAGATGGAGGGTTTCGTAAGCCTTGGTATTCATAGAAATTTCCTGAGAGTTACTCCTTACATGCGAAAAACAGGCGCGCGCCAATCCGGGGTCGGGGCGTTAAACGCCATGGACAAGCTGAGACCGAGTACCTTACGAGTGTCGACAGGGTCCAGGATACCGTCATCCCAGAGCCTGGCTGTGGAATAGTAGGGGCTGCCTTCCTCTTCGTATTTTTGAAGGATGGGGGCTTGGAGTTGTTCCTCTTCTTCGGGGGTCATGCTTTTTCCTTGGCGGGCGAGCTGGTCCTTTTTGACGGTGAGAAGAACACCAGCGGCCTGTTCTCCTCCCATGACCGAGATCCGCGCGTTGGGCCACATGAAGAGCAGGCGTGGTTGGTAGGCTCTCCCGCACATTCCGTAGTTTCCCGCCCCAAAGGAACCACCAAGGATGATGGTGAACTTAGGCACGGGGGCCGTGGCCACTGCCTGCACCATCTTGGCTCCGTCCTTGGCGATCCCGCCCGCTTCGTATTTGCTGCCGACCATGAAGCCTGTGATGTTCTGCAGGAAGACCAAGGGTGTTTTTCGCTGGGAGCAGAGTTCGACAAAGTGGGCGGCTTTTTGGGCGCTTTCCGAGAAGAGGATGCCGTTGTTGGCGACAATGCCTACGGGGTAGCCATGGATGTGGGCGAATCCGGTGACGAGAGTTGTTCCGTAGAGGCTCTTGAACTCGTGGAAGATGCTTCCATCCACCAAGCGGGCAATGACCTCTCGGACATCATAGGGTTGTCTTGGGTTTTTAGGGATCACCCCATAGATCTCTTCGGGATCGTAGGCCGGAGCTTCGGGAGGCTGCGTTGCCACCTGGAGAGTTTTTCGCAGATTGATATGGGCAAAGATGTCTCGGCAAAGTTCGAGGGCGCTCTCCTCGTCCGGGGCCAGGTGGTCGACGACCCCCGATGTGCGAGCATGCAAATCGCCTCCTCCCAGGTCTTCGGCACTGACTTCCTCACCCGTGGCAGCCTTCACAAGGGGGGGGCCTCCGAGGAAAATGGTTCCCTGGCCTTTGACGATGATGGTCTCATCACTCATGGCGGGGACATAGGCGCCCCCTGCGGTACAGGATCCGAGAACGCAGGCGATCTGCCGGATCCCCAGGGCGGACATTTGTGCTTGGTTATAAAAAATTCGCCCAAAATGATCCCTGTCGGGGAAGACCTCAGCTTGAAGGGGGAGGAAGGCCCCTCCCGAGTCCACCAAATAGAGGCAGGGAAGATGGTTTTCGAGGGCGATCTCCTGGGCCCGGATATGCTTCTTTACCGTCATGGGGAGGTAAGAGCCTCCCTTCACCGTTGCATCATTGGCGACAAACATGACTTCGTGGCCATGGATACGGCCGATACCTGTGACCACACCAGCGGAGGGCGCCTTGTTGTCGTAGAGTCCCCATGCAGCCAGGGGCGAGAGTTCCAGGAAGGGACTCCCCGGATCGATGATGCGATCGATGCGCTCCCTCGCAAGGAGCTTTCCCCGCGAGTGGTGGAGTTCCACAGCTCTTTCCGAGCCCCCCTGCCGAACCTTCTCCGCGTTTTTTCTCAGATCTTCAGCGAGCGCCTTGTGAAAGGCTGCATTTTCCTGAAATTCGGAGCTGCTGGGGCGAACATGACTTTGAAGGCGTGTGCTCATCGACTTGTTTCCATCCTGTGATCCTTTGGGGCCAACCTTTGGGCCACAGGATGAACTTTGCCTTCGCCTCAGGGAATTTCCAGGGAAAGGGAAAGGCTCTTGCCTGAAGAACCCCCCGGGAGGGCCCAGGGGCGGAGTTTGAGCCCAGGAAGGGAGGGGGAGATGGAGGGGGAAAAGAGGTCAATAGGACCCTGCTTCGGCAGGGTTTTACTCTTTCCCGCTATAGAGGGATCCCGCGTAAGCATCCTCCTCGTCTTGCATGGAAGCCATGTCTTCCTCGCTGTGGAGATAAGGGTTCTCCTCAGCGTGATCGGCCATTTCTTCGGAAGAGGGTTTGAGTAGTTCCTGAATCTCAACTTGGGCTTTGATGCGGCGTTTCCGACGGCCGAGGCCCCAAAAAATGCCAAAAAGCAAAAGGAGAGTGATGGGGCTTAGGGCAATTGCTTTCTGGGTCAGCGGATCCTGTCGCCGGAGCCAGCTCAATGAGGAGCGAAACCAAAACAAAGCCTTGTTTTTTGCTTTCCTGAAGAAGTCGCCCAATCCGGGCCCTGCGGAATTCGCTTCCAAGGATGTCCGAAGAGCGGGAGCGAGGGGAGTTCCGGCGAGCCTTTTGGACTCTTCTTGCAAGGTTGCAATGGCTTCTTGGGTTCCCAAGGCCCCCAGACGTTGGATCGCGTAGCGTTGGAGAGCCTGGTTCCGCGAACGGAGGGCCTTGCGCAGGACCTTTACTTCGTCCCCAGTTTTGAGTTTTGGAGAGAGTTCCTGGAATGTGTAGACCAGGGCCTGCTGGAAGCGGCTTCCTCCTGCTGGGGTGAGGGCCAAGTGGTCCAAGCTTCGGGGGTCGCCTTGATCATGGATGAGGAGGAGGGCTTGGCTGCGATCCATCGCTTCATCTTTTGTCCAGGTGTCCACCAACTGAACCAGAGTTTTCAGATCCTTCCCGCTGAGGTTCTTTGGGTTCTGTCCCTTGAGGGCATAGAGCCGGACCCTGGCATCGGAGTCCATAAAAAGAGCCCGTAGGAGTTTCCTCGATTTCGCGGTCCCCAGTCTTGAGAGGGCGTATGCCGACGCTCGGCGCAGAAGCGGATTTTGATCGTCTCTGATCCCTTTTTCGAAGAGAGGGGCAGACTTTTGGTCCTTGAGGGTTCCCAAGGCTTCGATGGCCAAGGCTGCGATCTCGGGAGTTTCCATTCCGGCATAGGAACGGAGAGTCTCGAGGTTTTTTGAGCTCTTGGCGGCTTGAATGGCGAGTTTGGCCTTCGCCGGATCCGTTTCGAGAGAAAGGGTCCTGAGGATTTCTTGAAGAAGGGCCGGATCCTCTTGTGTGGCTAGGCTCGGATGTGAGCTTGCCGTCAGGGTTCCCAGGGCTTTGGAGAGGGTACCCCAAAAAGGCAGGCTCCCTTCAATGTTTTGGAAGCTGAGACGAGAAGCGCCTGGTTGCAACTCTTGGACTTGGAAGGTGACTCGGTTCGGGATTCCTCGCACACCGAATTCAAGCCCCGATAGAGCGCCCGCAATTGTCGTGGATCCGGGAAGATCCAAGGTGTTTCCAACCAAATCGAGGCCTCCGAGGTCAAAGCCAGGAGTGGAGAGGAGGAGGTAATCTTTCTGGATTTCGATTTGGAGCTTACCCTTGCTTCCTATCCAAAGGAGTTGGGCGAAAGGAGCTTCACCCAAGCTTGTTTGACTTTTGTGTTCCTTAGCTCCTGCTGCACGGAAGGATTTTCGGACAGCGATGGGGTTTGTGATGGGAATAAGAACGCCTCCCCCCTTCTGCTCGGGGAGGGGGCCCAGCCAAAGGATCTCTCGACCCATGGAAGAAGACCAAGCTTGCTTGTCCTGATCGCCCAGGGATCCAGCGAGGGTTTCTGCTAAGGCCGGAAGGAGGGGAAGGGGGTCCGGAGTCTGCCCATAGGCCGGGAGTTCCTTCAGCCATGTTTCCCAATTCTTTGCAGTCCAAAGCCATGATCGGTTTTGGATTTGAGGGATGCTACGGTGGGATTTTGCAGCTTGGTCTCCGGGAAGCTTAACCTGTGTCTTGCTGGAGCTGGTCTTTGCGGATCCAAGGAGAATCCATTCTTCCGAAGAGCTTTGGAGGTTTTTCTTTAAAAGGATCGCTTTGGAGGTTCCAAGGGGTGACTTGATGATACGCCGGAGAGTGGCTCCGAGAGGGGCCTGGAGGAGAGTCTTTCGAAGCCCTAGAGGACGGAGAAGAACGAGGATTTTTTCGGGATCTTGGGGTGCATTCTTCCAGAGGGAAGCCAGGTCCGGATCCAGGAACAGGTTTCCCGCTTCGCCCGCTTGGAGGCGGAGGGCGTTTTGGATGGCAGCTTTGTGGTTGGAGATCCAGATGCGCCCCTTTGTTTGTGTCATCGCCCAATCGGCTTTTCCCGAAAAGGGTGAGGGGATAATGCGGATGGCTGCCCGAGGTTGTGTCGTCTCCGGTTTCCCGCTGGGAGAAGGGGAGGATTCCGTGAAGGAGATGAGGATGGTTCCTTGGGGATACTGTCCCTCTGAACCATGGAGGAGGGAGACTTCCACAGCAGTCCAGCGTTCGGGCGAAGAACCCATTGCTTTTCTGGCCCATGTCCGCCAGGAAGAGGCAAGCTGGTCCAAGTTTCCCGGCAATTGAGTGAAGAGGCTTGGAGCTTTCCCGTCCTTCAGGGGAACATGCACATAGAGCCATGAATTTTCCGGGATCATTGGGGGCTTGGGAACTGAGAGGGCTGTGCGGGAAGGGGCTCCGATCTTGGGCTTGAGGCTTTGCTTTGCCCCTAGAGGGGCGAGGCATAAACCGACCGAGCACAGGGTGCTGATCAGGTTGCGTCTCATGGGTACGTGGGTGCTCAAGCGCCCTTTTTCTTGCAATTCCAGCATGATCATCTCCGCCAATCCCGGTTTTTTGGTTCCGCAAGCTTTATCGGGCGAGGGAGTGGAAAAGCTGGAGAGTTTGAGGAAGAGAAGAAAAAAAGGCGGAGGGCCAGGGGGATGAACGAAGGCCTGCCTCTGACCTTCTACCCTGCCCTCCAGGGGAATTCCTTGACGGCATCAAGAGGGCGATGGAGATCACCGACCCTCCAAGCCTTCATCCAAGCTCAAAGGGCTCCTGCGTGCCTCTAATGATGATCTCTATCGTTTGCCGTCGAGTGGTTTCGCCCTTCCCTCAGGGTAAATGGTGAGGGAAAGTGGGTGACGAAGCCTTAACTCTTTGAGGAGTTCCCATTTAAATTGTTTGTCAATCCAATGATTCCCCAGCCAGTGCCAGGAAACTGGAGGCCTTTAGAGCAAGGGGCATGCCTTGAGGGTGGATTTTTTTGGGAATTCTTAAGATATTTTATTTCAATCACTTACAAGCCGTCTTTCTCGTTTGAGGTACATGGGAACGCCACAATGTGAACGAACGTTCACATTGTGGCGTTGGGAATTCTTCTAGAGCTGAAGATTTAAGGGCAGAGCTCGATGTTATCCATCCAGCTCTTGTTGGTTTCCTGGACCAGCCAGAGGCCACTTCTCTGGTTCAGGGGGACATCGATGTCCCTATGACTCCAGGTGGATCCTCCCACGGGACGCCAATAGAGATCGTCTTGGGGTTGCCCCGAGGCGTCCAAGCTGAAAGTCAGAAGGATCTCGTAGCGGGTTCCGGCTGTGAGCTGGATGGGGGTAGGACTTCCTGTGGGATTGCTCGATGTGTCAAAAATGGCAATCTTGTAGGTTTTGGGGCCCAATCGCTGACCTGGTCGGAGTGAGCAGCGGCCCCCCTCATCGAGTTCGAGTTCAAAGTTGAGGCTGGCAGGAAGGCTCTCGGAAAAAAAGGCTTCTCCGTTTTCAGCCAACTCTCCCCGCTGTCCGCCTTGGGTGTCGGCTACCAGGCTGAGGCCGGTGGTGACGCTCATGTCCGGGAGGACGGCGTTGTTGATATTGGTGAGATTGTCAAAATTCTCAGTGATGAGAACAAAGCCAGCACTGAGAAGGAGAAGGGGTAGGGCAAAAAAGATGGTACGCATTTGACTCCTTTGTCATGAGGTTAAACTTCCCATGGCATCGGAGTTTTAGGCGCACAGCCTTTAGCGGTTTTTTGGGAGGCAGGGAATTTTTTGGTCGGGGAGCTCAAAAAACCAATAGGAAGCCCATGTGGGGCACCGTCTTGAGGAGCCGGCTTGGGGCCACATTCGGGGCAGGCTTAGAGGCCTAAATCTCGAATTCGTTTTTGCAGCCAACGGCGTGAAATCCCCAGAGCCCGGGCGGTTCGTTCACGGTGGCCTTGATGCTGGGAAAGGGCCTCCAGGAGGTTTTGCCGCTCAAACTCTCTGAGGGCTTTTTTGAGATCTTGGGGTTCTGCAGGGGCAGTTTCGTAGGGGAGGTTCTGTCCTCCCAAGAGGAATCTTGGATCCCAATCCCCTTCATCCGAGAGAACCAGGGTCTTTTTGATTCGGTTTCGGAGCTCTCTCAGGTTTCCCGGCCATGCCTCCCTTTGGAGTTGTTGGAGGATCTTCGAGGGAAGCTTGGGGAAATATGGATAGCGCTCTTCTTGGAGCATACTTTGGATCAGGGGGAGGATGTCAGGGCTTCGCTCACGAAGGGGGGGGAGTTCGAGGGTGACACCCGAAAGGCGGTAATAGAGTTCGGGGAGAAGCGTTCCTTGGTCGAGGCCTTTGCGGAGATCCTGACTTGTGGTGCAGAGAATGCGGGCGTTGAAGGGAAGAATGTTTTTCCCTCCTAGGGGGCGAAAACTGCCGGATTCGATCGCACCCAGAAGGAGGCGTTGTCCTCGGAGGGAGAGTGCCATGGGGTTTTGGAGGACAAGGGTCCCTCCTGCGGCCAAATGAAACTGGCCGGCTCTGTCTTCCTGGGCACCCGTAAAGGCCCCCCGAACATGGCCAAGGAGTTCGGATTCGATGAGCCCTTCTTGGAGGGAGGCGCAGTCCACGAGGACAAGAGGTCCAATTCCACGAGGAGAGAGTTGATGGATGTGTTTGGAGAGAGTTTTTTTGCCGGTCCCGGTCTCTCCCTTCAGGGTGAGAGGGAGTTCCGAGGAGGCAAAGCGCTCTACGAGAGGCTTCAATCTGCGGATGGCGGGACTCGTTCCGGCCAAAAGGGGGCAATTGGGGGCCTCGGGGTTTTTGGTGGCCTTTTTTTTTCTTCTTTTGCTTTGCGGGCTAAGGAGGATGGGACCCTGGAGGATGGGTTGTAAGAGATCCAAGAACTCCTGCAATTTCTGAATATCCTTGGGGCCAAATCGGAAGTAGCGGTTTTTAGAGCCCAGGCAGAGGAGCAATCCATGATCTTTGGAAGTGACCCGAATGTGGCTTTTCCAGGTGCGGTTGATGTCGATGCTCAGGTCCTCTCCGATCCCGGGACCGAGGTTCAAAGCTTCTTGAATGTTCAGGCCGTATTGGAGGAGAGCCTTCCAGTCTCCTCCTGGAAGCTGGGCGAGAAGGGCAATGGGGGATTTGCCATAGAACTCTTGGAGAAAGGATAGGATTCCTTCCGGCCCCTCCCGGGCTGCCCGGGAGAGGGCCTTTGCCATTTCCCATCCCCATTGAGGAGCCGCTCTTTGCCGGAGGGGGCCGAGCAGCCAGTTGAGGTTTTCACGGATCCTGAGGGCTTCTTTTCTCTCAAAAGGAGTGTGGGGAATGGGGGAGTCAGCTTTGCCCGAGACCCAGCGGCGGATTTGGTCTGTGGTGTAATCGGGGTCCTTTCGGCTGATCTGCAGTGCCCGAGCGAGGGTCTTCCTGACCCTGGGGCGCGTCTTTTCCATGCTTGCAAGATTGGTCAAGTCCGATGCAACCAAAAACTCTTGCCCCTTTTTGCTTCTCAGGCGAATGGCGATCTCAAGGGATTCCCTCGCCATTTCTTCGTTTTGAAGATCCCAGTGCAGCAGGGAAAGGAGGTTATAGTAATGGGGATTGGGAGATGGGGAATCCTTGTGGACATGAGGGTGGACTTCCTTTTCAAGAAATTGGAGGAGAGTTTCGGGAGCTGCTCCGAGGTGCCACTCACATTCAATGAGCATGAGGAGGGGGTCGATGTGCTGGACCGGTCCAAGCGAGAGAGCCTTGGAAAGGAGGAAAACCGCACGGCGAAAATGCAAAAGCTCGATTTGCAGGTCCGCGATGTAGTGGAGGCACCTTCCATAGCTGTTCCAGCTTTTCATTTTCCGGCACAGTTGGGCCTCCTTGCGGTAACAGGCGAGAGCCTCTTGGAGTCGGTGGCCTACAAAATAGATGAAGGCCTTGTTGTTGAGGGCTGTTGCAACTTGCTTCCAGTCGCCAAGAGCTCGAAAGCAGGTTTCTGCGCGATCTAAAAGTTGCAGGGCTCTCTCAGGACTTTGATGACGCAGGGTTGTGCCGAGAGTGTAGGAAGTCCTGGCAACCAACTCCTTGTTGTTTCCCTGTTCTGCTTGGTTGAGGATTTCCTCGATCTTGGGGAGGAGGGTTAAAGCCTTGGCCTGATCCAGGTCAAAGAGACTCCGGAAAAAAAGGAGGTAGGTCTCCAACTCCTCTTGGGTTGTCCCTGGGCCTGGTTCGCGCACAAGGGGTTTGAGAAAGTGGACCGCTTCTTTGTGGCGGTTCAAAGCGCTTAAACAGGATCCATGAAGGAAGATCGTCTGGGGGGCGGGGTCCTTCCGAACAAGAATCGTTGTTTGCCGAAGGCAATCCTTCAGGAGGTTTCGATCGAAATACACCTGGGCCAGGAACTCTCGAGATGCCCGGGTTCTGTAGCGGAACAACCCTTGGCGTTGGATGAACTCCCATGCTTCTTCTTTACGGTCTTCTTCCCAGAGTTTTTTTGCCTGCGCAAAGGCCTGGTTTCGTTGCCTCGGGGAGAGTTTATTTTTGGATTTCAAGTGTGCTAAGTCCAAAGCCGAAAAGGAGATAATTGGAATCCTATCATACTCGAGCTTGCGACCGCCTACAGCCCGCAATCTGGATGGACTCAGAACTTCTCGGGAGGGCACAGAATTTTTCCTCCTGGATAGGGAGGGCTGGGACTTTGATTGTTTCCACGCCAAATGACTGACCCTGGATGAAAACACCCGGACTTGTCCCTGCCATCATGGCCAGGAGCTTACTCCTGTTGCTTCCCCTCTTTGGGGGGGCGGTTTTCTTTGCCCTTTGGTTTTTCCCCATGGAGGGAAAAGGGTTGGAAGAACGTCTTGTCCTGGGGCGCTTCATCCAGGCCTTGGGGGAGAAAGGGGATTGGGGGGAGCTGTCGGAGAGCTTGAAAGCCTCTGTGGGGCCGGAGCAATCGATCCAGGGGCTCAAAGTTCTTTCGAAGGAGGGAAAGGTTCTTCTCCGTGTTGGAAGCTTTTCGGGAAGAACGACACGTTGGAGGCAGGCCTTGGCTCATGGCTGGGTTTTGGAGGGAGCGAGTCATGGGACGGATCCCTCCCTGGTCAAATGGAGTGCTTTTATTGGCGGGTTGCTGGTTTTGACTTTGGCAAGCCTCTGGTTACTCCTGCGGTGGCTGGCCCAGGGCTGGGCTCGCTTTCAAGAATTTCTCCAGGGAGAAGGATTTGAAGAAGGAAAAGCCCTCCCAAGCTTCCCTGTACGAGAATTTGAGGACCTGGGGCGCGGGGTGAGGAGTTTGGTCGCCCACTTCTCCGAGAGGGCAAGAACCTCCCAAGCGAACTTCATGGCTTTAGAGATGGCCTTCGAGAAAATTCGATCAGTCCTTCAGAGTTTGGGGGAGGGGGTCATTGTTGCCGATGCTGGTGGAGATCTTGTGCTGGCCAACCCCGTTGCTCAAGATGTCTTGGGGTTTGCCGACAGCGCTTGGAAGGGGGCGCGACTCGGTGAGCTTTTCCCCCAACGGATTCGACCCAGGATTGAGGCTGCCGTCAAAACGGCCTATCGCACGCGCCGCACTGTGGTGCTCGAATCTTTGGTCTTCTCCGGAGCGATTTTCAATCTATCCATTGCTCCCATAATTATGGGGGGGCATCGGTCCCATGGGGAACTTCAAGGGGTGGCAATTGTTTTCGTGGATATGACTTCGGTTTTTGAGCTGAACCGGATGAAGGAGGATTTCTTATCTTCGGTTTCCCATGAACTACGGACCCCACTTACTTCCATCCGCTCCTACTCTGAGATTTTATTGCACATGGCTCCTGAGGAAGAGAATACCCGTGTGGAATTCCTTGGAGTGGTGATCTCGGAGTGTGAGAGGCTGACCCGCCTGGTGGATGACATTCTGGATCTTGCTCGGATTGAAGCAGGGGAATTGATTCTTCGAATAGAACCCTTGGATTCAACGGTCATGCTTCGAGGGGTGGGGCAGGTCTTTCAGCCTCTCCTCTTGGAAAAAGGAGCGAAATTCCAGTTGGAAATCCAGGAGGAACTTCCACCCATTAAGGCGGATCGCGATCGCCTCCATCAGGTTTTGACGAATTTGGTCGGGAATGCAGTGAAGTTTCTTCCCCATGAGGGCGGCCTTGTGCGGATTTCTGCACGGGAGGAAGGCGATTCGGTGTTGTTTAGCATTGAGGATAATGGACCGGGAATCCCGGAGGCCGAATGGGAGCTCGTTTTCGAAAAGTTTAAGCAAGTGGGGGACACCCTAACCGAAAAACCTAAAGGTACGGGACTCGGTCTCCCCATCTGCCGTGAAATCATCATGCAACATGGCGGCAGAATCTGGTGCGAGAGATCCGAAGATCTTGGGGGTGCCTGTTTTTTCTTTAGCCTCTCTAAGAGCCAAGAGAAAGTGTCCCATTGGTAGAGATCTCGGTTTTCTGAAGAGTTTTCCTGTAGGAGGTCGATATCATCTCCGCCATGCAAGGGCGCTGGAGTTGCAGGGTACTTTCCTTTTTTGGTTTGGGGCTTGGGTTGGGGATAGCCCTGTCTCTCTCCCGGGACCTTGTCCGCTGGCCTACGGACTGGGTCTTGTTTTTGAGAGGGAATGAAAGCCTCCACTCAGCGGGTTTCGGCCCCTTGGGCTCATGGGTCATTACCCTCCTGAAGCTTCAACTCCAATCTCCGAGCGATGCAAGAAGCCTGATGGAAGGTCTCTTTGGTCTCGGTTATTTCCTTGTTTTTCTTTTTCTTCCCCAAAAAGGTTGGAGAGGCTGGGAGGGCTTCCTCTGGGGAGGTTTCGCAGGGGGTTCCCTTCTTTTTGTGGAAGAAGGACCTGCTATTTTAGGCAACCCCAGCCTCTTCCTTCCTTTCGTGTTTGTTCTTCCCCTTCTGGGGGCACTTTTCATCGTGAAGGGTGAATCGAATCCCCGCTTTTCCTCTTCTATCTTTTGTCTCCTTGGCTTGGGAGCCGGATGTATCTCCCTCTTTCTCCTCGGGCCGCATCTCCCTTGGGGGGAACTCATCCTTTTATGTTCGCTTTTTTGGAGCTGTAAGCCTGGTGGAGGGGTCGGGGTTGGAGGGCTTTCTTTCCTTCTCACTTCAATCGGACTGTCACATCTCTTCCCTCTGGCCCAAGCGATTGATCCCCTGGCGAGCTTTGTGGATCTTTTCGGACCACCCCCGGCATGGAAGGGTTCCCTTTTCCAGCTCTTTCCTTTCCTGTTAGGGGTAAGGGTGTTCTTGGCTTCCTTCCCAAAAGACCGTTTTCTACTTCGGGGAGGGCCGATGATGGGGCTCCTTCTCTTGCTCCTGCTCGGCTTTGGAAACTTGAGCCGCTGGAAAAAGGTTTCTCCTCTTCTGGGACGAGAGCGTCAGGCCTTGACCGAGGCTCTATCCAAAATTCCCTCTTTGGGAACGGTTTTGGTCTGGAATCTACCTTCTTTTTTGCGCGCCGATTTCGCAGTGCAAACCTTGGGCTCCTCTGTGCATTTTTCCATGGTGAAAACTTGGGACTTAGGGGGCGAAGTCCATATCCCTGAGGGTTGGAGTTTTTCGGAGAAAACCCCCGTTCTCAGGTGGACTCGAAATGGCTTTGTGACCAGAAGGTTTGAAGATTGCCTCTTGTTACCACCTTTTCCTTTGGCTTTGAGGGGAGGTTTTGCAAAGACACCCTTTGAGATGATTCGGATGGGAAAAATCCAGGAGAAGCACAGGCTTGACGGTGAAGTCGAAGTGGACTGGACCGAAGGGGAAGCGCTTGTGCGTCTCCTCGGCAATCGTCAACCGGGGCCCTTTTCTCTTGCTCTGCTTGCCGGTTCGATTCGGCCCTTCGCTCTCAAAGGGGATCTCTTTGGCTCCTTGTCCGAAGGCTGGTTTTGCCCCCCATTTTCCAGCTTTCGCATTCAGGGTAAGGGGGAGGCTTCTCTTCATGGCTTGTTGCCCGGAATTGGCCCCCAAATTAAGGTCAAGGACCCGCAGACGAGGTTTCGTGTGCGGGTCCTTCGGTAGAGCGTTTAGGTAAGATCCAAGAGGGATCTTTGTTGGGTTTTGACTGGGCTAAAAGCCACCCATACCTCCCATGCCACCCATTCCGCCCATACCGCCCATACCACCCATTCCGCCGCCGCCACCGGGCATCGGGGGTTTATCCTCGGGGATTTCAGAAACGACAGCGTCAGTCGTCAGCAAAAGACTTGAGACGGAAACTGCGTTTTGAAGTGCAGTTCGGGTGACTTTGGCGGGGTCGATGATCCCAGCCTTGATCAGGTCCTCGAAACACTCTTTTGCGGCGTTATAGCCAACATTTGCGCCTTTGGTGTCCTTCACCTTTTGGATGATGACGTTTCCATCCACACCAGCATTGTTGGCGATGGTTCGCATCGGAGCCTCGATGGCGCGCGCGACGATCTTGCGGCCAAGGTCCTCATCTCCCTTGAGGTCGAGCGCGAGGATCGCCTTTTGGGCTTTGAGAAGGGCCAAGCCGCCGCCGGGGAGTACTCCCTCTTCGATTGCGGCCCGAGTGGCATGGATGGCATCGTCGATGCGATCCTTCTTCTCTTTCATCTCCGTTTCTGTGGCTGCTCCCACATTGATCTGGGCAACGCCTCCGGAAAGCTTGGCGAGTCTCTCCTGGAGTTTCTCCTTGTCATAGTCGGAGCTGGTCCTTTCGATCTCGGCTTTGATTTGAGCGACCCTGGCCTGGATGTCTTTGGGCTTTCCTCCGCCCTCAATGATGGTTGTCCCATCTTTGGTGATGATGACTTTTTTCGCGGTTCCCAGGTCCGCAAGCGTCAGAGAATCCAGAGAAATCCCCAGCTCCTCGAAAACGGCTTTGGCTCCGGTGAGGACTGCGATGTCCTGGAGCATGGCCTTGCGGCGGTCCCCAAAGCCGGGGGCCTTGACGGCGGCGCATTTGAGCATTCCCCGGAGTTTATTGACAACGAGGGTGGCCAGAGCCTCCCCCTCAATGTCTTCGGCGATGATCAAAAGTGGACGTCCAGACTTGGCGGCCGATTCGAGAACGGGGAGCATGTCCTTGATGGAGCTGAGTTTTTTCTCATAAACCAGGATGTAAGGCTTTTCGAGAACGGTCTCCATCTTCTCGAGGTTCGTGACGAAATGTGGGCTGACGTAGCCCTTATCGAAGTGCATTCCTTCGACGAGGTCGACACTTGATTCGAGAGATTGGCCTTCTTCGACAGTGATGACTCCGTCTTCTCCAACCTGCTGGAAAGCATCGGCGATCATTTTACCGATTTCCTTATCATTATTTGAGGCAATGGTCGCGACTTGCTCCTGCTCTTCGCGCCCCTTCACCTTCTTAGCCTGGGAGTGGATCCATTCCACGGCGGCATCGACGGCTTTTTCCATTCCCCTCTTGAGGGCAATGGGATTGGCACCTGCTGTGACGTGTCGGAGCCCTTCGTCGAAGATGGCTTCGGCTAAAACCGTTGCTGTTGTCGTTCCGTCCCCAGCCACCTCGGAGGTTTTGGTGGAGACCTCTTTAACAAGCTGAGCTCCCATGTTCTGGTAGCGGTCTTCCAGTTCGACCTCTTTGGCAACGGTCACGCCATCTTTAGTGACAGTGGGGGAGCCAAAGGATTTCTCGATAATGACGTTTCGTCCTCTGGGACCAAGGGTCACCTTGACGACACGGGCGAGTTTGTGGATGCCTTCGCGAATCTTCTCGCGAGCATCCTGATCATAGGCAATGCGTTTTACAGCCATTGTAATCCTCCAAAATGAATTTCTTTTTGTTGTTTAATGTTTGCCCTGTCAGGGGAATCAAGATTCCAGGCAGGTGGGTCAACCGATAATGGCCAGAATCTCGTCTTCACCCATGACCAAATATTCTTTGCCATCCACTTTGATTTCCGTGCCGGCGTAAGAGGAGAAGAGGATGTGGTCGCCTTTTTGGATGGAGAAGGGAAGTCGTTCGCCATTGTCGAGGAGGCGTCCTTTTCCCGTTGCGACCACAATGCCCTCACGGGGTTTCTCTTTGGCGGTATCAGGAAGGACGAGTCCTCCCTTGGTCTTGCTCTCCGCTTCGACGCGCTCGATCAGGACACGGTCTCCAAGAGGTGTGATGGTCGGGCTTTTCGTCTTTGCCATTTTTCGATCTCCTTAAATCAGGGGAATAAGGTCCAGATAACTTGTTTGGATAAAAATAAGAATGTTTTCGGCGGTGTAGGTCTAGCTGCAGGTCTAACTGCCAGGTCCGGTTGCGGGCCCACTGCTTGGTCCACTTTGCCTTGGCTCATCGCTTGCTGAGGTTTTTCTTTTCTCCCTGGATCGCTTGCATTCTTTGAGGATTGCGATGAGTTGTTCAAAGCTGGTCTCCGGGAAGTCCGGGGAGGGGATGGGAAGCTGGGGGCCGAGGGCGGGAACAGGGAGCCCTGCGCAGCCGCCCCATCCTTGAAGGGAGGGTTGCAGTGCTTGAGTTTCTCCTTTTTGGTCAGCCTTAAACCTTTGTTCGAGGGCCCGAACAGCTTCCAGGAGGGATTTGGGGCTGATGGGTTTGTTCAAAAAGCGGAAGGCTCCTGTGTCAAACGCACCTTGAACTTCTTCGGGAGTTGCGGCCGCAGAGATCATGATGCAGGGGAGAACGGGGCGCCCGTCCTCCTGGAGGCAGGGAAAACCCTCGCTCAGGAGAGCTGAGAGAACTTGGACTCCATCCATCCCCGGCATATGGAAATCGAGGATGGAAAAGAAGGGATGGTTGTGGAGGGCCAGATCCAGGGCCGTGCTCCCATCGGGGGCTTCCAGGACGCGGAAGCCATAGAGTGAGAAGAACTCACCCAAGGTCTGCCGGAGCAGTTCATTGTCGTCCGCAATCAGGATTTTTTGGCCATTCCACATCATCGTCGCGGGGCAGATGCAAGGAATGTGCCGTGAAAGAAACTTTCCCTAAGTTGCTTGAGGGCAAAGGACAAGAACAGTCCGAGGAGGGGGGACGGGGGCAGATCTGCCAGATTGTCCGGAGGTCGGTCACTGGGGGGAGGACAAGCTGTCAGCCGTCCTCCTTTTGGAGCATGTTTCGAAAAAGAGCCCTATTTGCTTGGTTTGGCGGTCTTTTGCTTCTTCTGCATCTCTTTTCTGACTTTTTCCACCTCTTTGTAATATTTGAGGTAGAGCTTCTGTTCGTGGATGGCGGAGGCCGGTGCATCCAAATCCTTGAGCAGTGCAAGCAGCCGATGCCGGGCGTGGAGATTGGAAGGGCGAATCTTCAAGCTCTTCTTATAGGATTCAACAGCTTCTTTTTTTCGGCCCAGCATGACAAGGAGGTTGGCCCGGCTCTCAGGGGGCCAAGGGTCGAGGGGGCGGAGTTTAATGAGTTTTGCATAGGCTTTTTCGGCTTTTTCATACTGATGGAGCGACAAGGACACTTGTGCCAGGAGTGAGAGAAAGTCTGTGTTTTTGG
>Ga0256841_1001414_pt1 | contig 20983 bp, 19 predicted proteins | sample 356308metaG_FD_185971 | JGI IMG/M metagenome (GOLD analysis project Ga0256841, IMG submission 185971) | Hydrothermal vent microbial communities from Mid Atlantic Ridge, Atlantic Ocean - 356-308 | ecosystem: Environmental > Aquatic > Marine > Hydrothermal vents | place: Atlantic Ocean: Mid... | reverse complement strand
ACGCCAGTTGATTTTGCCCGAATCAGTTCTCGTTTTAACCTGAGACGCAAACATCCTATTCTCAACAAAATTCGTGCCCATAAAGGTGTTGATTATGCAGCCAAGAAAGGAACTCCGGTAAAAACAACAGGCGATGGAATTGTCACTTTCCGTGGTCATAAAGGGGGATACGGGAGAGTGGTCATTATTCAACATGGCCAACATTACAGCACTTTATATGCCCATTTATCGAAATATAAACGTGGATTAAAAAAAGGCGATCGAGTGAAACAAGGGGATGTTATTGCCTATGTAGGAATGTCAGGACTGGCGACTGGCCCCCATTTACATTATGAATTTCGAATCGATGGCGTACACCGTAACCCATTGACAGTAAAACTACCCCATCAGAAACCAATCAGCAAATATCTGATGGCTGAATTCAAACGCCAAACCAGCCCTTTATTGGCACAGCTTGAGCAGACCAAGAAAACCTTATTGGCAAAAACTGGGAACTAGCTGCCTTCTGACTTAAAAAGCAAACCGGAACACAGCATTTTTTGTTTAGTACTAGGCCCAAAAACGTAGCAATGCCAGGTAGTTTGATGTTTTAGCTCCGATGTCGTTCGCAAAAAAATGGAATATTCTTGAATGTGAAAGGTAAAACTATAACCTGATTGCTTTACATAAACGCATAGCAACAAATTGACTGAATTCTTTATAGGACTGATGTCCGGCACCAGTATGGATGGCATTGATGCCAGCTTGGTGGACTTCAGTGCAAACAAACCTAATCTAGTTGCGACTTTTTATGCACAGTTTCCTGAAGAAATCGTTTCGAAGATTCGCACGCTTTCAAATCCCGACAACTTAATTTCCTTGAAGCAGCTTGGCCAGCTTGATACACAATTAGGCCACTTATATTCTCAAGCCGTTTTAACTCTTTTAAAAAACACGCCTTATCTCCCCCAAGATATTATTGCCATTGGCTGTCACGGCCAAACAGTACATCATGCCCCGGCCAATAAATACCCTTTTTCTATGCAAATTGGTGATCCCAATATTATTGTGGAAAAAACAGGCATTACCACAATAACTGATTTCAGGCGCGGAGATATTGCCGCGGGCGGCCAAGGCGCTCCGCTAGTACCAGCCTTCCATAAAGAGTTTTTTTCTGAACCGACTGAAAACCGCGTAATTTTGAATATCGGTGGCATTGCCAATATCACACTGCTCCCCAAAACCCAAAATGAAAAAGTTAGAGGCTTTGATACCGGCCCGGGAAATACGCTAATGGACTATTGGATACAAACCTGCATTAACAGTCCCTATGATGAAAATGGCAACTGGGCTTACTCGGGCACCTGCCAGGATGAACTGCTGGAAAAAATGCTTAATGACCCTTATTTCCTAATCGCCCCCCCCAAAAGCACCGGCACAGAATATTTTTCACCTGGATGGTTAGTTAGCAAAATTACTGAAAAAAAATATTTGCCTGAAGATATTCAGGCCACACTGTGTCATTTAACAACACGAACGATATGCGAAGCAATCAAAAAATCGCCAATGTCGCCTGATCGCTTGTTAGTGTGTGGCGGAGGCATTCATAACCAATTACTGATGAACTTGCTCCGCGAGGAAATGTCATGCCCAGTCGATTCAACGCTAGAATACGGATTAGATCCTGCTCAAGTTGAAGCAGCAGCATTTGCATGGTTGGCCAGACAAACCTTCAATGGTCTAGCTGGAAATTTGACAGATGTTACTGGTGCATGCAGACCCGTAATTCTAGGCGGAATCTACCCTGGAAACAAATATTCTTTTCCAAACAAGCTTAAAGAATAACTTCTAAACCGAAAAAGAAGAACCACAACCGCAAGTCGTGGAAGCATTTGGGTTTCTAATAACGAATTGGGCGCCAGAAACATCCTCTTTATAATCAATTTCAGCACCTGTTAAATATTGAATGCTCATGGCATCAACCAACACAGTAACACCTCCATTTTCGATGGTGGTGTCATCTTCGTTTACTTCTTCATCAAATGTAAAACCATACTGAAAGCCAGAACAACCACCGCCAGAGATATACACCCTAAGCTTTAAATTATTGTTCCCTTCTTCGGTAATCAATTCACCAACTTTTTTTGCCGCGCTATCTGTAAAAATAATGGGTTCGCTCATAATATTAGAATAATATAAATCATAATAACTTGATTATGACAAAACCAAGTATTTTAATCAAGATTAAGGAATAGGCACGAAATAAGCTGAGCAATTTGCGCAGTATTTTTATTCGCCTTCAAGGCGTAAAAATGACAAGTCAATTGTTTAAGTTATATCATGCACGTTTCTAAGGATATAAAGGTACGATTTCCAATGCTGTTTTCTCATCCAGACCAAACATCAAATTCATATTCTGTACTGCCTGGCCTGCCGCCCCTTTGACGAGATTGTCAATAACTGACAACACCACAATAATGTCATTATTTTCTGGTCGATGTACCGCAATTTGACAACGATTACTTCCTCGAACATTTCTGGTATCGGGATGATTGCCTTGCGGTAAAACATCCACAAATGATTCATCAGCATAACGGCGCTCAAAAATCTCTTGTAGCTCACCACATTCCCCATTAATTTTCGAATAAAGGGTGGCATGAATACCACGAATCATTGGCGTCAAATGCGGCACAAAAGTCAAATGAACATCACGTCCCGCCACCTGACCCAGTCCTTGAGAAATTTCGGGCAAATGTCTGTGGCCATCAACAGAATAGGCCTTAATACTTTCTCCTGTCTCGCTCATCAAAGTTCCCACCTGAGCCTTCCTTCCTGCACCACTCACTCCAGACTTAACATCTGCAATTAAATACTCCAGATCAATCAAACCGCTCTCAATAAGTGGCAAAAAACCCAATTGTACAGCAGTCGGATAACATCCGGGACTGGCAACCAAAGCCGCTTTTTTTATTTTATCCCGATTCACTTCTGGTAATCCATAAACCGCTTCAGCAATCAACTCTGGACAGGCATGCTTTTGGCCATACCATTTCTCCCAAACTTCAACATTCTTGATCCTGAAATCCGCTGCCAAATCAATAACTTTTACCCCTTTTCCTAATAATTTCGGCACCATTAACATGGCAGTTCCATTCGGGGTCGCAAAAAACACTAAATCACAGCTGGCAAACTGTTCAATGTCCGGCTCAGAAAACACCAGATCCAGCAATCCAATAAAACTTGGATAGGCCGAATCGACTCTTTTGCCAGCGTCTGAACGCGACGTTACAGCACAAATTTCTACTTGCGGGTGATTGACTAAAATCCGCAACAACTCCACCCCGGTATATCCGGTACCACCGATTATGCCTACTTTTATTTTATTCATTCATAAATACCTACTTTTTCCTTTTTCATTTTTTCTGCTCAATCTGAATCCGCTTTGCCTTAGTTATGAAAAAATTTTATCTATTGACATGGTTATGACAGGAACGAACATGAAATAACTTGAACAACTGACTTGTCTTTTTATCTGTCTTCTGCGTTGTAAAAATAGTTACATAGCTGGCTATGCAACTATTTCTACGCCTTGAATACGAATAAAAATACTGCGTCAGCTGCCCAACTTATTCCGTACTCGTTCTTTAATCGCGGCTTAAGCCGCTCCTACAAAAAGTCAATCCACTCTAAAATCGAGTTTTTTAAATCCGGTTCTAGGACACTTAACCGGGCCTGGTATTACAACTTTTGTGGAAAACCTGAGGGACGATTCATTTTAAGGGATTATCTTACTGAAATTTTGAAAATTTTAAACATTCAAACTCTTTTTTTGATTTGTTTTCGACTTTCACCAAAATGAGTTAAAAAGTAAAGCTTCAAATATCTAAATTGCGAATGATTCGCATTACTGTTAATATAAACCATATTTTTACTTTCTGGAGCTATCAATGCACTCATCCAACAAAACTTTATTGACCATGGCTATAGCTGCCATTGTCTCTCAATCACCCACCGCCCAAGCAATTACAGCAAATCAACTTGCCGAACAGTTTGAAGCCTATAAAGCCCAACAAGCAAAAGAGCTAGCAGTTATTCGTGCAGAAAATGCGCAACTAAAGCAAGAAAATGCTACGCTTAAAAAGCAGTTTGAAGAAACTCAACGTAAGGTTTCAAACAACGCCGAAGCCGTTGATACAGTCGCAGAAAACCTTGAAACTGGAACCGGCAAATCTGGCTGGTGGGAAAAGACAACCATTGGTGGCTATGGAGAATTGCACTATAACAATCATTTAACCGAAAGCAACCCACGCGAACGCAAGAATGAAATAGATTTCCACCGCTTTGTGCTATTTTTTGGCCATCACTTTACCGACAAATTACGCTTTTTCTCAGAACTTGAGTTAGAACATTCAGTCGCGGGCGATGGGGAAGTTGGAGAAGTTGAACTAGAGCAAGCTTATCTGGAATACGATTTCAACGACTGGGCCTCAGCCAAAGCCGGTTTATTCTTGATGCCAGTCGGCATTCTTAATGAAACCCATGAACCTGATACATTCTATGGTGTAGAACGAAACCAAGTCGAAAAAAATATTATTCCAGCAACCTGGTGGGAAGGCGGCGCCGCCGTTAATGTCCATTTTGCAAATGGTATTAGTGCCGATTTAGCGATAACCAGCGGACTCAAATTAGATGAAAGCTATTCAATTCGTAGTGGCCGAGGAAAAGTGGGTAAGCAAGACGCGTCTGATCCAATCATAGCAGCAAGAGTAAAATACACTGGCATTCCAGGTCTGGAAATGGCATCGACCATTCTTCATCAAACCGACATGAAACAAAGACAAACCGGCATACCCATTGGCGGCGGTACACTTTATGAAGCCCATATTATTTACAGTCAAGAGATTGGTCCTGGAACGTTTTCAGGCCGGGCTTTGTTTGCCTTGTGGGATTTAGACATCGACAACCCAGCAGCGCATGATGCAGAAAATCAATATGGTTGGTATATCGAACCCAGCTACCGAATTCCAACTCCCATGGGCGATGTTGGTGCTTACGGACGCTTCGAGCAACTTGAATATTTTAATAAATCAGTCAAGAAATCCAATATCTGGTCAACTGGGTTAAACTGGTGGATACATAAAAACGTAGTATTAAAAGGCACTTATTTTTATGAAGACAAGCGTGATGGCACTTCAAATATAAGAGGATTTGACCTCGGTATAGGCTATCAGTTTTAATAGCACCCCTTCCTCAGAAACTTGAATTCCGGGATTTCCATCAATAACCAAGGCTCATTAAATCCAAACAACATGCTGAAGCTGCTCCTGATTTTGCTTTTTTTATTTCCTAGCTATTGTGTTTTTGGCGAACAATATCAAAGCCAAGGTGATTTTTTAAAGGAAGTTTTTTCAGAAAACCCGCCAAAACCAAAAATCCTTTGGATCAACAAAACCCTGAAAAAACAAGTCAAAAAAATTCTCGACCACAAACCTGGATTCTTAAGAACCCGTTATTGGAAAAAAGGCTCAATCTCGGTTTGGATACTTGATGAAATCGGCAAAACCCAACCTATTACAGTCGGCGTTGTCATAGAAAATAACACTATAAAAAGGATCAAAGTCTTGGCCTTTCGTGAAAGTCGGGGCTGGGAAGTTAAGCATGATTTTTTTACCGACCAATTCAAAGGAACCAATCTTAATTCAGATTTAAAGCTTGACAAACCTATAGATGGAATCTCAGGTGCAACCCTGTCTGTCCATGCGCTGACCAAAATTGCCCGCATCGCACTTTTTTTTAACCAACACATTCAACAATGAAAAACACCAGAAAATCGCTCTGGCGTCTGTTATTCAAATTCCATCGTTACACTGGCCTGAGTGTTGCCATTTTTATTATCATGCTTACCATTACCGGTATTCTGCTAAATCATACCGAAAATTTGCAACTGGATAGCCGTTACGTTAAGTCCAAAACTATTCTTGATTGGTACGGTGTCAAACCAGCAAAAATCCAACTTGCTTTTAAAACTGATAAACAATGGGTTATTCAGGTTGATGGACAAATTTTTCTCAACTTACAACCGGTATTAAAAAAAAATCAAACACTTCTCGGAGCAGTGGCATCAGATTCTTTCTACATACTGGCATTTCCTGATTCGCTGATTTTACTTTCTTTCGAGGGCGATATTATTGAAAACATCGAAAAACCATCATCAAAAATCGCTATTTCTGGTGACCAAAACATTTTTATCGAATCAGAAAAACAGACTGTATTCTCTGCTGATGGATTACTGAGCTGGCAACAGGCCCAGAAAACAAATATTAACTGGTCAAAACCATCAGAATTGCCAGAACAATTAAAACAGAATGTTCAGCATTCATCACTAAATAAAATAATTCCTTATGAGCGCTTGATACTGGACATCCATAGCGGTCGGTTTTTTGGCCCTTATGGGGTTGTTCTTGTTGATATTACAGCAATACTGTTTATCTTGCTGGCTTTAAGCGGTTGCTGGATATGGTTAAGACATGCCATTCGGCATCTTAGACACCGAAAAACTCAATAAAAAAGCTTTGGGCAGGTTGATACCCAAAGCTTTGCCTGAATTTTTTTAAACCCTAGAATAAATAACCAATGCCTAAAATATACCGATAATCAGCTTGCTCAGCTCCTGCTGCAGGTTTATTTTTGTAGTCATAATCAAATTGCGCTAACAAATCAAAACCTTCGTAGACAGGAATTCTGAAGCCTGTATGGGTTCTGACCAACGTGTCATCCACGTCTTCAACTGATATCAACCCCTCATGGTCATGGAAAAACTGCAATCTATCTTCCAGTACCCAATAATGGAACCTGACTGCCCAACGTGCCGTAGCGTAATTTCTTTCTTTCCCCGTTTTGAAACTTTCATAGGTATAACCAGGCCCAGCTTCAAAAGATAAAAATTTAATATCATCATCCCAAAACTGATAACCCAAACCAGCACCACCATAGATTCGGTAATCCAAATTCTGAAACCTATCTTTGGTAAAATCGGTATTCACATAGCCATACCAATGATCATCGATAAAACGATCATATTTACCAAATACTCGGAGATTGCTTTCTGTTGCCTTACCATTATTCCCGCCCCAATTATAGAAAGCGCCAAGAGTAAACCGATTCCATTCATTTCTCAGAATATATTCTGCGTCCGTATGGAGCTCCCACTTTTCTGTATTGCCCTGTGCACGAAAACCACCGAAGTGGAAATGACCGGAGTGTTCATAAGTTCCTAAAGGAACGGGGTTGATTTTTGCAATATCTGCGAGATTAACGACAGACTGTACCCCACCCTCAAGCTTAATTTGGCCATTCTCAACACTGATTATTTTTCCTTTGACCCGTGATTTATCAGGCATCAACAATGTGACTTCGTTATTTGTCGTCAACGTGACAATATCTTCCCATTTCAGTTCAATTTCACCTGCATATTGGGTATCAATAGTCAAACTTTTACCACTCATTTTAACGATTTCACCAGAAACCTGATCGCCATTATTCAAACGTACAACATCCGCCTGAACAAGGGAGCCTGCAAGAAAACCAACTAATCCTAGAATAAGGGGGAATTCTCTCATACTACTTCCTAAAAAATTTAAAACAGCTTGATTATACTTAAATAAAATGACATTTCTAGCCAAATTGTGTTGCCGTAAGATTTACTCACAAAAAACTAAAGATGATAAATAACTTCATCTGACTCTACAAATATCAGCTGAAAAGAAGCTTTCTACAAAAACCACTAACAAATCCTCTTAACACCTAATCGTTTTGATGATCAACACAAAAGTTGGCATTAAGTGGAATACAATGGATAATCAAGTTTCATTTCTCAACAGGTAATTTTTTCTTGAGCCAGGAAGTCATATGACCATCAAGATAAACAATATTGTCATAGCCGGAAAGACTTAATGCCAGCTTGGCGATCCCTGCGCGCGGTCCATGCTGACAATAAAGCACCAACAGTTCAGATGGTTTTCTGCCCTCTAATTCAGTCGGGGAAAAGGCCGACCAGAATGGAACGTGAATTGCCCCCGGTACATGTCCACTTTTATATTCAGCCTCAGAACGCACATCTACAATGACTGGGGCTTGTTTTGTTTCAATTAGTCTAAGTAATTCCTGCTGCTCCATATTCGGTTTTCCTGTCATACCACAACCACTAACAAATATTGCAAACACTAATAAAGTAGAAACATTTTTCATTTATCCTCCTGTCACATTCATATGTCGCAAAATGACTGGCTGATCACTTAATACAAACTCATGCTTCTCCGGTTTTATTTGCATTGCCTGGATAATGGCTTGTTTAACAATTTCATGATTTCCCGGATTGGCTCTAAGCACTTGTTTCATATCCATTGAATGTTCATTTCCCAAGCATAACAATAAACGCCCCTCTGCCGTTAGTCGGACACGATTACAATCACTACAAAAATTATGACTGTGTGGTGAAATGAATCCAACCCTGGTTCCTGTTCCCTGCACCTGAAAATAGTTGGATGGGCCACCTGTTTTTGTTGCAGAAGACAACAAAGTAAATCGTTGATCCAGGTCTTGTTTTATCTGATCGCTGGAATAATAAGCCTCATATCTGTTATGTTGACTCACAACCCCCAAAGGCATCTCTTCGATAAAGCTGATATCAAGTTCATGATTAATCGCAAACTGGACCAGATCGACCACTTCGTTATGATTTCTGTTTTTTAAAATCACGGCATTGATTTTTAAACGACGGAACCCAGCTTTTTTTGCCGCTTCAATTCCCTTCAAAACAGTTTTTAGATCACCATTCCGTGTTAATATTCTAAACTTCTCGGCATTTAAGGTATCAAGACTGATATTCAGTCGCTTGACGCCTGCATCGTTTAATGGTTTTGCAAATTTTTCCAACTGTGAACCATTGGTGGTCATAACTAGTTCTTTTAAGGCAGTTAATTGTCCAATCTGTTCAATTAACTGCAATATGCCGTTCCGAACTAATGGCTCTCCTCCAGTTATCCTGATTTTCTCGACTCCTAATTCAGAAAAAGCTTTTGCTAACATATAAATTTCTTCAAGGGTTAAGATCTGTGCCCGCGGAAGAAAACTCATGGTTTCTTCCATGCAGTACAGACATCGAAAATCACAGCGATCTGTAACAGAAATTCTTAAATAGTTAACACGCCTTCCAAAGCGGTCAATTAATAAGGTTTGTTCAGTAACTTCAGACATCAGCAAAAATTTTTATAATTCCAAGAATGTTAATATTACCAGTTTTGAACACATGCTTTCCAAACAATAGTGGTTCCAGATAGAATATCGGTATGTCTAGCATCACCTTCCAAACTAAATCATGAATAAAATCCTGCAAATCCTGTGTGTTCATATCCTTATCGTTACCAATCTCAGTGCCTCAGAAAAAACTACTATCCGCTTAGGTGTGCTACCGTTTGGAACAGTCAATTGGGAAGTGACTGCTTTAAAAAAACTAGGACTACTGGAGACTGATCAATACCAGCTTGAAATCCATCCTGTCGCCAATCCTCAAGCAGGGAAAATTGCTTTACTGGCAGATTCTGTGGACATCATCATTTCTGACTGGATTTGGGTTTCCAGGCAACGAACCCGTGGCTTTGATTTAACATTTTACCCATACTCCAATACTGCTGGCGCATTAATCACTGATCCGCAGCATCAAATTACCAAGTTACAAAATCTGAAAGGCAAGCGCCTGGGAATTGCAGGAGGAGAACTTGATAAAAACTGGTTATTGCTACTCGCCCTTGCTAAAAAACAACATTTCGACCTAGAGCAATCTGTTGAAAAAGTGTTTGCAGCGCCACCATTACTCAACCAGCAATTAATAAAAAATCGAGTGGACGCCATTATCACTTACTGGCATTATGCGGCGAGGCTTGAAGCACAAGGCTTCCAGCAATTACTTGACGGCAAAAAAATCTTACAAGAATTGGGGATTTCTGTAGCTGTTCCAAGATTAGGTTATGTATTTAAGCGAAATTGGGCCAAACAAAATCAGAACGCACTTACCGCTTATTTTAATGGTGCAATCAAGGCAAAAAATTCAATCTGTGAGAATGATGTTGTCTGGCAACAAATTATCCCCTTATCCAAAACCTCCTCCAGAGAAACCCAAAACTTGCTTCGAAAACGCTATTGCCAAGGATTAGTAAAGGAATGGGGAACAAATCAACAAAAAGCGGCAGAACAAATATATTTACTACTTAAAGATATCAGCAATAACCGCCTCACCGGCACTTCTGACAAACTGTCGCCCAAAACTTTTTGGCATATTGAGAAATAGCCCTTAAGAGCTATTTTTCTAGGGACGAGCAGAGAATAAGTTTGGCAACTGGCACCGTATTTTTATTCGTATTCAAGGCGTCACTACCATTACGTTATGAGTATTTGCAATTTTGTAGGTCAGGTTAGCGGTAGCGTAACCCGACAAAATCTAGAAAATGTTGGGTTACGCTACCGCTAACCCAACCTACACTTTGCCTTAACTTAATGGCAGTGATTCAAGGCATACAAATAGGCGCATAGCCAGCTATGTAACTATTTTTACAACGCAGAAGACGGATAAAAAGACAAGCCAGTTGCCAAACTTATTTCATGTTCGTTCCTAAATTGCCGGTCCTGATGAAACACCATCAGTTTGCTTTGTCTTAGTTACGTGCACAACGTCTCTTGCATTAGGCCCAATATTAATCAACAACACTAGCAAGGATGCAAAATAAGGAACTGATTGCACTAAAAGTACGGCAGTCCACAGTTTTCCAGTCATGTTGTCAAAGTGCTCTAAGGTACTCATAAAATAAGCAGCCGTCCAAAGCAGAACCAGAAACACCAGCTCTTGACGAATGGTCATCAAGCCTGCAAAAAAAGGTCGTTCTTTTTCACATTTTGGAGTACGTAAAAAAGGCCGTCCAGAAGTAAACAAACCTTGTAATGTTGCTATGGCCACAGTATGAGTCAAAGCCAACCCAGCCAATGTCGCACCTAATATTTGTGGCAGAGTACATTTAACCCTGACCCGATATAGCCATAAACTCCTGATTAATTTAAAACCAAACAAACCTATTGTAGGCAAAACAAATGCTGCGATAGGCAGTTCTCCTGCAACCGGATCAATAAAAATTCTTGCTGATAAAATTAAACTGGCAACTGTAAAAATTAATGCCAGCGCATCAGAGAACCACGGCAGCCAACCGGCCACAAAATAGTAACGCTGTGCAGGCGTCAAGTCGGTTTTTCCAAATGAAAACAAACTGCGCCAATGTGCTTTGATAATTTGCATGGCTCCATAAACCCAGCGGTGCCGTTGCGTGATATAGCCAGAAAATGTATCGGGAGTTACGCCACGGCCAAAGGTATCTTTGACATAAACTGAATCATACCCGGCACGGTAAAGCCGAATTCCCAGCTCACTGTCCTCACAAATACACCATTCCCCCCATTGACCTACAGCTTCAAGGGCCGTTTTGCGAATCATGGTCATGGTACCGTGTTGAATGATGGCATTATATTCGTTCCTCTGTACCATACCAATATTAAAAAAACCGGCATATTCCCAATTCGTTAAGGTTTTAAACCAATGTTGCCGCCAATCATGGTAATTTTGCGGCGCTTGCACAAAACCCACTTCAGGATTATCAAAATAAGGCACCAAACTTTTTAACCAATCCGGCGAAACAATATAGTCACTATCAATAACGGCAATAATTTCGGTATCTGTTGCAGTTTGCTCCAGCGCATAATTTAATGCCCCTGCCTTGTAACCAGGCCAGTTTTCCAAATGAAAAAAACGAAATTTTGAACCCAGCCGCTTACAATCATCGCGAACAGGTTGCCAGATGTCTGGATCAGTGGTGTTATTGTCAATAACCAACACCTCGAGATTGGGATAATCAAGGCCATTAATCGCTTCCAGTGTCTGACGTACCATCTCAGGCGGTTCATTGTGAATCGGAACGTGTAGCGATACTTTTGGAAAAATAAAATTAGGGCTGACTTTTAACGGTTTGAAATCACGCTTGCTATTACGATTCCATAACACTTCAACCAATTCCAGGCTTTCTACTAACAACACCAAGACTGCAAGTGCTTGCATCAACAATAAAATAAACCATAAAACAGCAGTAAAAGTTGTTTGATACTGATGCGCGCCAATAGACGCAGTCCAAGCCAATGTTGATGCGCCAAGATTGACTATCAAGCCAAAAAACACCACGCCAGGTAATTTCAACCGCTTTCTGTTAAATAAAAACAGGAAAGTAACAAACAAACTGAGAGAAACCGCACCAATCGCCCAATAACGCCATTTAGGCAACTTTTGCACAGTCCCTGCCATGGAAAACTTTGGTTTGCGCTCAGCATCATACAAGCCCCAGTAGGCGCCCGATGATCCTTCGCTGGTCATTTTCCAAGGCTGATCAAACGCTTCTACCACATAATAGACTATATTTTCCGCATGCGCACGATTGAGAAAATCCCCAAGAAACCTGGCTTGATTAACAATTGAAGCTGTGGCCTGTTTAATTGGCTGCCCATTAGATGGCCAACCCACTTCAGTTATGATGATTTGCTTATCAGGAAACGCTTTCTGCAAATCATAATATCGTTGAAACACATATTCAACAGCCTCATCTTCAGGAATCCCCTCCCAATACGGCAAAATATGGACTGAAATAAAATCAACTTCTTCAGCTAACTCCGGATATTTAAGCCAAGTATCCCAGGTCTCAGAAGTACTGACTGGCCGCCATGTTTGGCTTTTAACCTGACGAATCAAATAAATCAGCTCGCTAACAGAAACATCTTTTCTAAGTAATGCCTCGTTGCCAACTATTGTTCTGATAATATTTGGATTATTTTGTCGACTCAATTCAATCAATCTATCCACTTCCTGCTGATTAGATGCTGCGTCTTTGTCTATCCAGGCACCAAGAGTCACATTAATATGATGCTTTTGAGCTAATTCCGGTATTTTATCAAAACCATTGTTAACACTATATGTCCGAATCGCATGTACTTTATTTTCCAGTAACGCTATGTCTTCTTCGATTTCCCATTGATTAGGATAATGTTTTTTGAATGGATTATGATGTCTACGCATGGGATTAAAAGTCAATCCCATCATCGTACCATCCCACTCGCGAGTATTTTGGGGTTGATTAAGATATGCCCAAAAGGCTAGATTAGCTAAAACCAGCAAAATTAGTGTTACAAAAAAAACAATTGTTTTTTTCATTAGAAATCTATCTCCATATTCATTCAGCACAATCTGATAATAATCAGGATTTTTTACTTATTCTTGTTCTTGCACTATAGTCATGAAAACTTAAATGAATATGAATGTTAACGAAAAAAGTGTCAGTCATTTCCTACGCTTACAAACTTTTAGCCAGTTCCTGTTTTTGAAAAAGCGTCTTCTATCGGTACAATCAGCATCACCTAACACTTAAAATAAAATAATGGCCTTTCTTAAGAGTCGATTTATTAAACAAATTATCGAAAGTTTCATCGATCTTGCTCCGATTTTTACTGTTATTTTGTTTTTTCAGTTCTTTGTTATCGAACAACCGTTACCGGATATTATTAACTTGATTACCGGTACCTTCCTGGTAGTATTAGGTCTAACTTTTTTTATCATCGGCCTGGAACTCAGCTTATTTCCAATTGGGGAGTCGATGGCTTATGAATTTGCTCAAAAAGGTAGCCTGTTTTGGCTACTGGTCTTTGCATTTTGCCTTGGGTTTGGCACCACCATTGCCGAGCCGGCTTTAATTGCTGTAACCAATGAAGCTGCAGAAATTGCCCGACTAGGGAATATGATTAATGATAGCGATGCTGCCAAATCGAGTTATGCGTTTGGTTTGCGAATAACAGTTGCAATCTCCGTTGGAATTGCCATAACGATTGGAGTATTACGCATCCTCCATGGCTGGCCACTTCATTATTTAATTATTAGCGGCTATGCGATTGTTGTTCTTATTACCCCATTTGCCCCGCAAGAAATTATCGGCATTGCTTATGATTCCGGTGGCGTAACAACTTCCACTATTACCGTTCCTCTAGTAACTGCACTTGGCGTAGGCTTAGCCACTGCCATCAAAGGACGAAACCCAATGACCGATGGATTTGGCTTGATTGCTTTCGCCTCACTCACGCCGATGATTTTTGTCATGGTTTATGGAATTATTTTATGACCAGCTGGCTAACCAATTTTTCTGATACTTTGCTAGATACAGGCCGAGACGTCCTACCCATTGCTGCCATAATTATCGGTTTTCAAATTATAATCATTCGTAAACCAATATTACATCCTGGAAAAACCTTATTTGGTTTCGTCTATGTAGTAGTCGGAATTGCCCTGTTTCTTCAAGGACTGCAAATGGCTCTTTTCCCTATTGGAGAATTAATGGCTCACCAATTGACAACTCCGGAATTCATTAAAACCAACCCTCAAACAACCATTGCGAACTGGCAATCATATTATTGGGTATACGCGTTTGCTGCGTGCATCGGCTTTGCTACCACGCTAGCAGAGCCCTCATTGATTGCTGTCGCTATTAAAGCCGAACAACTTTCTGGTGGGGCAATTCATGCCTTTAGTCTTAGAATAGCCGTTTCAATTGGCGTTGCATTTGGTATCGCACTCGGAACATTTCGTATTATTACTGGAACAGAGTTGTATATGTATATTGTTGGTGGTTATATTCTGGTCATCATTCAAACCATCTTTGCCCCAAAGCTTATCATTGGGCTTGCTTATGATTCTGGAGGCGTCACCACCTCAACGGTAACTGTACCGCTTGTGACAGCATTAGGTCTTGAACTGGCATCGTCTGTTCCTGGCCGAAATCCGTTGCTTGATGGCTTTGGCTTGATTGCTTTTGCCAGTTTGTTTCCAATCATTGCAGTTTTGAGTTACGCTCAAATTGCAGAATGGCGTAATAAAGGAAGCCTGACTTAATTTTGAGAATATTGTTATGCATTTTAAATTAATTGTCGCATTTGTCGAAGATAACAAAACTGACCTCGTGCTTGATACGGCACGAAAATATGGTGCAAAAGGTGCCACTGTCATTAATAATGCTCGCGGAGAAGGCCTGAAACAGGCTAAAACCTTTTTCGGGCTTACTTTAGAAAATCAAAGAGATGTATTGCTTTTCCTGGTTGAGGAACATCTTAGCAGACACATCTTGGAGGAAATATCCAAAACGGCCGAATTTGACACAAAACCCGGGACTGGTATTGCCTTGCAAATTGATGTTGAAGATGCCATTGGTGTCATGCATCAAGTTAATGAACTGGCACAGGAATATGAGGATGATATATGAACGCTAAACCAAAAATTATTCGGGTTCGTGATGTCATGAAACCTGAATACACAACTATTGACGGTATCGCCACCATTGGCGAAGCGCTAAAAACCATGAAAACAGCCAGAACCTCTGTGCTAATTGTTAATAAACGTCATGAAGATGACGAATATGGCCTAATCACCTCCGCAGATATTGCTCGTCATGTTTTAGCTAAAAATAGAGCGCCAGAACGAGTCAATGTATATGAAATTATGACTGTGCCGGTGATTTCTGTTCGACCAGAAATGGACATTCGATATTGTTCTCGACTATTTTCAACATATAACCTGGTTAGAGCACCCGTCATGGAAGGTGAAACAATCATTGGAATGGTAAGCCCCAATTCTTTGGTGTTAGACGGGCTTTATAAAATATGTTGATGCATAACTGATGAAATAGCAGTACAATATTTTCTGATGCTTCCCTGAATCCGGGTTTTCAATGCGGATAACAGGGGGCAAAATACATTGATTTAGCACGGCCCGAAAAAATCTTTGCTGGCCCTTTTTTTGGTTGGGCGGGCATTTTTTCAAACCGTATCGAATCGTTTATCACCTGTGCCGTAGTGAAGCCACGGATTCAGGTTATAGAAAGCAACACAAGGATTCGAACCTTGTTTACTAATCGTGATCTAGCTACGGCAGATCTGTAATATTTTAATAATTTTGCACATGGAATCTATGGCACCGGTGCACAAGCATGCCCCCAAAATGCCAAACTCCATGTCAATTTTAAGTCGATACATCAACAAGTTGGAGTTTTCAAAATGGCGACAGGTACCGTAAAATGGTTTAATAACACGAAAGGTTTTGGCTTTATTGAGCCTTCTGAAGGAGATGAAGACGTGTTCGTTCATCATTCAGTAATATTGGGCGAAGGATTTAAAACTCTAACACCTGGCCAAACAGTTTCGTTTGAAATTGAAAATGGTCCTAAAGGCTTGGCAGCAGTCAATGTAAATCCTGAATAACCTTTACCTCTCGCAAAACAAAGGCAAACAAGATCAAGTCTTGTTTGCCTTTTAGAACAAGAAACCAGTAAAGTTGCTCCACGCACTAATTTCGTGGGCGGAGGTTCTTTGTCTTATTGAATTGATTTTTTAAAGCTGACATTATATTAACATCACCAGGCGCTACTTCAAGCGCCTTGCTATACAAATACTCAGCTTTATCAATATTTCCTTTTTTCATTTCATGCCGTGCCCAGAGCAAGTAAGTGTCTTTAATTTTCTTAATTCCCGCCAATGCTTTCTGGTGCGTTGGATAACGCTCTAGGATTACTTTATAAACAGTAAAAGCGCTATCACTTTCCGGCTTTGTTAGCTTTTTTTGGGCAATTTGCTGTTTGGCAAATGCCAATAATTGATCAACGCCATATGGATCCTTTAGTAATTCATAGAAGTCTCGTCTTGAAAGGGCATTTTTTCGACGAACCAATTGTCCTTGCTGAACCGAACCTGATATACCTATAGTAGCAGCATTATTCCCCTCAATTTTTGCCAACATAGACTGAATATCGGTATCATCTGGAGATATTTGCAAAGCCTTTTGCAAAAGAAATGCTGCGTGCTTAAAACTCCCCTTTTTTAATTCATTCCTGGCCCAAAGCTTATAAGTCTCATTAATTTTATCTATACCTTCAATAGCCCGTTGATGATCAGGATCAAGCGCCAGAATTTTTTTGTAAGATAACCATGCATTGTCGTCAACGGGCGTCATTAATTTTTTTTCTGACAATTGCCGTTCTGCCTGCATTAATAATTGTTCGATTTGGTACTTTTCTTTTTCAGTTACTGCCATTTTAACGACAGGCACATTCAAGTTTTTTTCTGATAATTCCTTTTTATCAATATCTCGTAATGCTTCAATAATACCTTGATCATCAGGAGAAGCTTCCAACGCTTTGCGGTAATGATAAGCGGCCTGCTGATAATTGTCCTGCTTAATCTCTTGCTTGGCCCAAAGCACCAAAGTGTCCTTAATTTTTTCAATTCCTGCTAAGGCCTTTGGATGAGCTGGCTCCAAATCGAGAACTTTTTGATAACTTTCCCATGCATTGTCATGCTCAGGCGCCATTAATTGTTGCTTGGCAAATTGCTGCTCCGACCGCTCTAAAAGCGCCGCAATTTTTTTTTGTTTTATTTTTCCCTGACTTTGAAATTGTTCAGCTTTAGCAATTTCTATTTTATTTTCTGGCGTCACCTGACTGGCCTGTTGCATAAAATACAAAACTGCTCCAATTAATGCCGAAAAAATCATGCCCATAATGAATGCGGAAATAAAAGTCGATGTCTGATTTGAAAAAATTGGGACGATCCACTTTTTATCCTCAGCAACAGTTTCAATCTCTTTTGCATGCTCAATTATTAGATTTTGGTCTTCACTGACAAATTTATTTTTCTCAGGAACATCTTCCTTTTCTTTATCCCTCTCCTCTTCCTTTCCCATCGCATCGGAAAATTTAACATACCGACCAGCCCCAGAAACCGACTTTTTTTCATCTACCTCAAGTTTTGGCTCAGTTAATTTAGATTCAGCCAACAATTCTTGCTCAACTAATGTATTTGGCTCCTCAATCCCAAAAGATTTGTTGCCAACATAACCGCACTCTTTTCCCAAAAGCAAACTGTTTTGTAAAATTTCATCAATCATTTCGGGCATGACTGTCGATTTTTCTTCCAGTTTCGCCGTCAATAGCGCCAAGCTACAAAGACGATTAATCAGTCTTGGCAACCCTTTGGAGTAGTGAACAATGCTTTTAATTGCATCTTCAGAAAATAATTGTCTACCCTGGTTTTTTAAATTTTGTAAATGAAAATTTATATAGTTAACAACTTCATCTTTGGATAATGGCTCTATCTGCAACGCTAGCGCATCTTCAAGCACCATTGCTGGTAAACCAGAGGCTTGTAATTTCTCCTCAAGTAGAGGCAAGCCGATAAAAATCAAATGAAAACAACATTGATCAGAAATTTCTGTATCACAGAGTTTAATTAAATCTTCCAGCAATTGCTGCTGAACATTAAGCGACTGGTCAACAACAAGAACCAGATGTTGCAACGACCACATATCGAGCAACTTACCCAATCTGCTTATTTTTTTTTCAAGCGAGGCCTCAATAGAAAAACCTGAGTCAAGGTCATGACCAACAAAATCGACCAATTCCTGAAAATTCAGATTGCCTCGATGAATATTGATTAACCTGGTCTTGGAACCCAATTCACAGACGGCACGATGTATAAAAGTCGTTTTGCCAGATCCCTGCTCACCAGTTACCAGAAAATACTTTTTTTCTCCTCTAATGCCTCTTATTAACGCTTCAAGATTTTTATTGTTGGCCGAGCTAATAAACGTCCTGAGTGGATCAGTCACATGGAACAGAGATTGATTAATATCGGCGAAAGCATTAGCCATAAGTTTTACCAATTAAATACACTCAAATTTTGAGTGAAGCCAACTATTGTAGTTCCTTTTGATTAACAAAATCTGAATTTATTAACCCAGAGAAGAACTAGTGTCGGGAGAACATTTATTGAGACCCTACCACTTCCTTAACCAAATTTCCAAACAGCAATAACCATTGACGCTGCTTCAACCATTTCTAGTACTGCACCGTAAACATCACCCGTAACTCCACCAAGTCTTAGCAAAGCCATTCGACGCAACACCCAAATAAGTAGACATGCTAATGCAATAGCAAAAAAACCAAGTATCCAGGTACTAATAAGCAAACTAACCAGCACAACACCCCATGCTTTTTGAGCTGGAAGATTATTGCTCATTGTTTCTCCAAGCCCCTTTTCTCTGACATAGGGGGTTGATAACATCAGCAGCAAAATAGACACTCTTCCCATTATTGGAAAAGCCAATAATTTTTCCAATTCCTGCTGATTAACTATTGAGATCAAGGCTGACCATTTAACCAGTATAATCAGAATTAGAATTATCACCGCTATTGGCCCTGCTGCTGGATCTTTCATGATTGCCAGACTTTGCTCCTTGCTACCCAATCCTCCGGCCCAAGCATCAGCACAGTCCGCCAAACCATCCAGGTGCAGGCCTCCTGTTAAAAAAACCCAAGCAACTAATACCAACGCAGCTTGAAGATACTGATTCAGACCATGAATCAGCAAGGAAAATACAGCAAGCAAACAACCAATTAATAGCCCAACAACAGGATAAAACAGAACAGAAATACCAACTTGCCTGCTAGTGGCCACACCAATACTAGGCGTTGGCAAGCGCGTCAAAAACTGCACCGCTAACCAAAATGCCTGATACATTTCTATTGGTCTATTTTAAAGGTCGACCTTTGGCATCTTTGTCAAAGTTGCCACTAATGATTAGGAAACCTTCGACAAACCCCCAAAGCAAGCCATACCCCATTGTCACTGCAGTAAAAATAATCTGATAAATTCCGACCCGATAATATCCCAAATAAAACCGGTGCGCCCCCACAGCACCTAAAACCAAGCCAAGCAATCCAGCGATAACGCGTGATTTAACCGGATCGGGTTTTGGTAACTTGGCCCCAAGCAAAGACACTTTCCCAATTTCACCATCATTTTCTTCAAAAATAACTTCATCACCTACTTCAGGCGGTACATCTTCATCCCAATCGTCGATATGAAAAGCATATTCTTCCTGTTCAGTACTGATCACACCCATTTGGGTTTTTTCGTCATAACTTTTTATTTTTCCCAGCATTTTACTACCCATCAACCAATAAAATTATAAAAATATCCTCTGCACACGACAAAAAATTCATACAAAAAGGTTTTAAAAAGATAAATTATTCCCTGGATATTTTTGCCTGTTCAAAAGTAGCCATCTGATTATGCAAAGCGCATGCTGACCGTATAACAGGAATGGCAACTGCAGCGCCACTACCCTCACCCAGTCGCATGTTAAAATTCAGTATCGGCTTTACATTTAAATGCTGCAAAACCAAACGATGTCCTTTTTCGGCTGAACAATGGGCATAAAAAAACCATTCAGTCACTCCCGGCTTAATTTTTTCAGCAATTAACGAAGCAACTGTTGCAATAAAACCATCAATAAGCACGGGTAATTTTTGTTGAGCAGAAAACAAAAAAGCACCCGTTAATGCAGCAATTTCAAAGCCTCCCAAATATTGCAAAACAGATAGTGGACTATTCAAATCATCTCGATGCTTAAGAACAGCTTGCCTAATGATGCTTTCCTTTTTCACTATTCTCTCATAATCCAAGCCAGTCCCTGCACCCGTTAATGAAGCGGCATCAATTTTCAAAATTGCACTCGCACAAGCACTGGCGCTAGTTGTATTCGCAATTCCCATTTCACCGCCTATATACAAATTCGATTCCTCTTCTATTGCTCTTGTCACTGCCGCCTTCCCTACCAGCAACGCTTCCTCTACCTGCTCTTCAGTCATTGCAGGGTGTTGCAAAAAATTTTTTGTCCCACTTCCTACCGGGGAATGAAGGACTTTCGGTAAAAATACTTCCTGACAAGTTCCAACATTCACAACCTCAAGCTCAGCATTAACCAGATTTGCCAATACGTTGATAGCCGCCCCGCCATCTGAAAAATTTTTTAACATCTCACAAGTCA
>Ga0256841_1001413_pt1 | contig 20987 bp, 13 predicted proteins | sample 356308metaG_FD_185971 | JGI IMG/M metagenome (GOLD analysis project Ga0256841, IMG submission 185971) | Hydrothermal vent microbial communities from Mid Atlantic Ridge, Atlantic Ocean - 356-308 | ecosystem: Environmental > Aquatic > Marine > Hydrothermal vents | place: Atlantic Ocean: Mid... | reverse complement strand
CCCACAAGGTCGCCCATATAAATCTCCACTATTTCATTCAGGTCGTTACCGGCCAGCCAGCCGTTAAGAATTTCTGTTTCATTTTCCTCAACACCGGAAAGCACCCATGCTTCACCGCAATTGGGTAACGGCGAAAAGTCCATATTCATTACGGTCTTGATTTTGTCGCCTCCCCATATCTTATCTTTAAAAAGGGGTTTGAATTTTAACGGATAGAGCTTGTTCATAATCAAATTATTTAAGTGGCCAAAAGTAATAAATTTCAAATAACGAAAATGCTTTTTGACATCCCGGATAAATCTGATTTTTTCAGTTGGCTCTGTTTTCAGAAATATTCCTGTAAATATTCTTGCCCTTAATACAAGTTTTGTTAGCTTTGCAGCTACTTACGTAAACTCAGGTATTATGAAGAAAAAGCCTAATAAAGAAATTCTGGATGCAATGAGCAGAAACTCTGATTATTGGAAAGGGCCTTTTTATTTTAACCGGAAAGACCCAAGATTAGTTGTTCCTAAATTGAATCCGGCTATGGGAATGACTTTGAACTTTGCAAACCCGTATGTCTATTTATTATTGATCTCAATTATTCTGATTCTTGTTGTTGTTCAATTTTTATAGATATTTTTATATAAAGTTTTGAATTTTAAGGAGAAAAATGAAAATGAAACAGTTTAATGCAAGAGTAATAAAAAGTTTGTTCACTCTTGCCATTTTTTCAGGAAGTTTTATACTTAATTCCTGTAAAAAGGATCTGGATCCTATTGCTCAAATAGGCGTTTCACAAGGAACCTATATGGGCATTGTTCACTTGAGTTGGGACCCGGTTGAAAATGCAGAGTATTATAATATTGAAAGACAAGGCCCTGACGGTGAATGGCGAGCTGCCGGGACAGTAACTAACAGCCCTTTTGACGATTATGGATTTAACCTTGGAGATAACAAACTGGTGGAAGGTGTAAAGTATAATTACAGGGTTATTTCAGCGAGCCGCGATATAGGAGATAGTGATCCTGCTTATGCGCAAAATCAAGGATGGATCTATGAAATGAAACCCATTGATCTGACTGTTTCACGTAATGAAGATGCTTCAATAACACTTCATTGGACTGACTCGAATCAAAATGTTTATGATACGTATGGAAACTCTGTTCAATACTATTATGTAATTGAAAGAGCTTATGAAGATGATATGGATTTCAATCAAATACATACAACAGACCATGGTGGAGGCGATCAGACATATATTGATGAGGATGTTGCAACCGACAAAACGGCAATCTACAGGATAACAGGCCGGTATGAATATCAATATAAAAATATGGACGATGATTATGTAACGGGAATCAACATAAAAACATATGCTGAAGTGAGCGAGTCCGGTGGAGGAGGTGGAGGCGGTGGAGGCGGAGAAAGTCAATATGATGTTGAAAATCTTAATGACTTGCCACAATCCGGAGACGGGTACGGATATGTTTATCTGAAAAATATTAATGATGACATGTACCTGGTCACAATACCAAATCCGGCATTCGGGTCACCTGTCGTTTACAAACTAAACGGTACATCCTGGCAAAATATCAGTAATGATTACCCGGCAGGGTTACAGCAAAATTACGACAAAGTAAGTATCTGCGGCAACGGCACGACACTATGGGTTGCAGGCGTTTCCGATTCTGCTTATATCTACAGGTTTGATGGGGACTGGAGTACTAATCTTGCTTCTTTAAATTTAGGTTTAACAAGCAAGCCCGACAATATTATGGTGGAATATAATGATAATAAATTGTATGCGATTGTTGACCACGACAGTAAACTCGATTTGTTTTCATTGGACGATAATAATATGTGGAATCAGGAAAATATGCTTGAGGATAATGCTTCCGTATTTGATCTTGGTTTTGAAAACTTTAATGGTGAATTGTATGTCTGTTATACCGTTTCTAATTCAAGCAATAACTCCACCATCAAAATAAAGCATCTGTCAGGCGGGTTATGGCAATCCGATTTTGAACAGGCTTACGATAACGTGATGAATGTCCGGTTTGCGGTTGCAGATAACGGAGATGTTTATTTTACTTCCGACTCGCAAAGTCCCGGGACCTGGCAAGGTAATGTTTTTAAAGTAACATCTTTAAATTCGGCACAGGAACTTGTAGGCTCTTCAAATACCTGGCTCACATTCCCGCAGAATATAGCTTTTGACAATAACGGGAATGTGGTAGTATTATACGGTAAATTTGTCTCTGCAAGTGAACCTGTGGAGATGCACCTTGCAGTATATGAAAGCAATGAATGGAAAGTTATATCCGGAGATTTTTCTAATCATATTTCACCGGCAACCATAGAATCCAATAACGGTATTTACTTTATTTATGGAGATGGAATAAACACAGTAAACAGTTATCCCACGGTTTTAAAAGCAAATATATTCACAAAATAAATAGCAATTAAAATGAAAAAAGTATCATTATTTTTAGCAGCAGTTGCATTAATGATTTCAACAAATCTTTTTGCACAGGATCCTCCCAGAAAAGAGGATAAAAAAGGCAGTAATGACTATCCCGGCTTATCAAGATACAAAGGAGCTGTTATTCAGGAGGATAACACGATCAATTACGGTGAATTTTATCTGGGGCTGGACGAGCCTGAACAGAAAGATTTTAAAGGACACGGCCTGATGTTTAAAAAATACCTTGTTGTTAAAGGAAAAATTTACAACAATCAATACTTAATTCCTGTTGATGAAGGCATTGACAAAGTTTATGAAAATTATAAAAATGCTTTACAAGTCGCCGGTTATCAAATCTTATACACTGAAAGTCAATCCGAATATAATAATTTTTATCGTGATGATTATTATGATGATTTGGCGAATTTTCCGGATGGTGCATATGGGATACAGACAGACCATTATCACTACTTAGTGGCAAAAGGCGTAAAAGACTCATTGGATATATATGTGAACCTTTATATTGCCGTTGGGGGTAATTACGGACAAGATTTTGTGATTGTAAATCAATCGGTAATAGAAGCAATGCCTGTGGAATTGGGATTGGTATCAGCTGATATTATTGCTCAAAATATTGAATTGACGGGACATTCGATTTTTTATGACATTCATTTTGCAACAGGTAGCTCAACTATTGAAGCTAAATCCGACAATCAGATAAAACAGATTGCCGATTATCTTAATCAACACAAAGACAAAATGTTTTTCATTGTAGGCCACACTGATAATGTGGGGAACTTTGCTTCCAATATGACTTTATCGGAAAACAGGGCAAAAGCCGTTATAAGCGAATTGACTTCAAAATACGGTGTTGACGCGAGTCAGTTAAAAGCTTACGGTGTGGCAAATCTGGCACCTGTAACAAGCAATTCAACCGACAGCGGAAAAGCAAGAAACCGCAGAGTTGAAATTGTGGAACAATAAATGCTGCCGTAAGATTAAAAAAATCAAAATATCATCTCAACACCCTCATTGGCAATAACTTCATTGCCATTGTCAAGTTCTGCCATAAGAATGTAAAGGTATGAATCGCCTTTGTTTACTTTTGTGTCAAGGTAAACCGTATCAACATTGCCGTCAAAAGATTTTTTCAAAACGGCTTTTCCGGTATCCTGTTTTTTATACAGTTTCAGTTTTACTACATGATTGTTTAACGACCTTTTCCAGGAAATTTCTATTCCGTTGTTTTTCTTTTTCAAATTTAAGATGATATGTACTTTGGGATTATATCTGTAAACTGTGATTGAGGCTCTATTATCGGACGTTTTATTTCCAAAGCCTATACTTTCAACTTCATAACGGTATTTGCCCGGTAAGCGTAATATGGTATCAATATAATAGTTTTGACCGAGTTTTTCATTATTAAGTTTCAATGTATCTTTGTTGTTATCAATAAGATAGATGTTGTATGCATATGCGGTGCCTTTGATAGGCGGCATCCATAACAGTTTGATGTTTCCGTCATCACCGTTGACATAATCAAGGGTTTCGGGCGGGAAAACCGGTTCGTGTTCCGGGATGTAAAACGTAAGTGTATCGGAACTGACGCTTTCCACGAAACCATCGCTTACGTTACGTACGTAATAGCTGACTTTTTTTGCAGCTTTTAATTCCGGCGATACGTCTGTAAATTTTACATTCTCTTTTAAAGTTTGTGCCATATCATTTAGTTGGCGGAAAGGTCCTTCTTCCAAACTTCTGTAAATGCGGTATCCGATAATATTTTTGCCGGTATTTTTCCAGGTTAGCGTAGCGGTATCATTTGAAAATTTACCATTAAAGTTTTGCGGCCTGAAAGGTTTCTCCGCGAAAGTTGCAAAAGCCGGAATACGGGTACTTGGTCTCTTGCCGCCGAAAAAATCATTTACGACAAGATAATAAAACCAGGGTTCGTTTGCACGCGGGATGACATCCGTAAACCCGGTTGTGTCGGCAGGTAAGTCTGAAATCTTAATATATCCGGTATCAAAAGAGTTGCTGCGGTAAAGTTCAAGACTTGAAACTGTTTGTGTATAATTCAGCCGCCAGTTTAGCCGTACGGCTTTTCTGTCTTTCAACGGTGTTGCCGTAAATGCGGTGACACCGGGACGAGGCAGTAACCCGAAATTGTGACCCGTTGCCACGGCGGAACGAACAGTTTTGCCGTTTACCGATACCTCAATGTAATACAAAAAGATACCCTTTTTGACAAGAGTCGTATCCACAACGGCAAATTCAACCGTATCGGAATTTTCAAAAGGATGTACATAATGAATTGTATTTATCCCGGTGAAAATTTTTTCTTTGACCGAAGCTCTGAAAACCTTAAATCCGGTTGTGTCAATTTTTCCGGTCGTAAACCATGTTATTTCCGGAAACTTACTGTCACTGACAGTTTCTTTTACTTTAATGATCTGGCCTTGCAGAAAAACCGGAAGAAATAAAACCGCAATTATCAATATTTTTTTCATAATTTTCAAATTAAAATTTTCTTACTAAACCCAATTAGTCACCGTAATCACTACAACTGCCGCCCAATTTCAAAATAAAATCATTACCGGAGGTGCTCACTTTTATTCTGTCCAGAATTGTGATACACCCATCCAGTCCGCAGGCACCGACACACGTTTCCATTGATTGGCAAACGGAAAGGGATAAATCGCCGTTATGATAGGTGCCTTTAATATCGGCATAAGCCGACTGTTTTACACCTACGAATCCGCAACCTGTTATATTCACACCGCCTTTGGCTTTGCCAAATCCGTAACCGCCGATTTGAAACAATCCGTCGGAATAATCAAGGTGAATAAATGTACCGATGCCGGCTTTTGCCGAAACATCAATTACAAGCAACGGGAATGATTTGTCAACCAATGTTCGTTGTGCAATGACATAGAATCCGTGCAGGGATGAAAAATCGGGTTTTGCCGTTTCAAAATCCTTAAGCATAGGTGTTGTAACCTCACTCAAATCACCGCCGTAATCGCCGAGTATAAATCCACCGCCATATATATCGGAGGAGAGAAGTATGTTCCCGCTAAATCCCAAATAGAAACCATGCGGGTCAAAACGCATACCCATCATTCCGGATTTAAGACCGGCAAAGCCGAGGTCCAGATCGGATTTAATAGTCAGGTTACCCACAAGAGCCTTTTCGGCAAAAAGATATGCCATTTCCAAATCCCCCAGCGGCGTATCAATCTTATTGACTTTTATTCCGTCCCCGTTGGCTTCAATACCGCCGTGAACCGTATATGCCACCACATTGTCATCCTCCAGACCCGTGGAATTCGTGTTGCAGTTGAAGTTCAATTCACCCCAAGTGTTTGAGGTCACGGAAATTTTTCCGTCAATGAGATTCATTTTCTCTTTCCCCATTTTAATTATTTGCGGAGTGATTACATCAATGTAGCATTCGCCGGGAGTTTTAGTCAGGAATCCTCTGAGTGTCAATTCTTCCCCGCTTTCACCCGGAGGCGGCTTAATATGAAAATCGCCGTAAGAGGTATATTTTTTATTGACAAGTGTTTGGAATTGCGGTTGTTGGTCAAGCACGTAAACGATATTAGCATTACAATCAACCGCCCCGTTAAGAGGCTCCAGTTTAGCCTGAAGTTTATTACCCTGTTTCGTATATGTCATTATTGCACGGGTGGGGACATATCCCGGTATCCCGAGGTCAGGCATACCAGCGAGGCTGAAAAATCCGTCGCCGGTCATTATCTGGTCAACAAATATATCCAGCAGATTGTGGAAAAGCATATGTTTTCCAAGACTCAATACCGAAGAGTTATCGCTTAACATCCCTATGGAAGTAAATTCCAGCCTGTCATCAGTTGCCGGCAGATTATCAACCCAAGCTGCGGGACCTTGGGTGTTTCCCACGAGGCTGATTCTGTAATGACCTACACCTGCATCATAATTGAAAACGGGTTCCAGTCCGTCGGCAAGTTGTAATTGTGTAATGCCGCCGAGAGAAAGGCCGCCTTCCATATTGATTTTGCCTTCGCGTAATGCATCGGGACGGATATTCAACCCCCTTATTCCGGCATCCACACCGAGACCGGTAAAAATAGTTGCTTCGGGAATAACTATTGCGTCCCTTGTTTTATCAAAATACCAGCCGCTTTTGCTCTTCACATTCCATTTCTCAAGTTCGAAAGAGATTTCATCGTCCGGATTATGCATCAGTTCGATATTCTCTTTGGTAACAACGATATCACCGGCTTTGATTTTCAAGTCAAGAGGCGAACTGTTGTTTGCCATGGGAATGCCGGTATGCAGCACCGCTCCTATATGTATTTTGCCTTCCTTATAAAATGATGATTTGAACCCGGATGAGGCATTGAACCCGAATACATTGAAATTACCGACCGGTACGGGTTTGTAATTGTTATCAAGATCAAAGATGTATTTTTGATTGATGAAAAACTGCGGAACACTGCCGTTAACGGCTTTGAAAACAGTAATTTCCTTATGCAATGTATCATCTCCGACGTAAAAGTCACCGTTAAAATCATAAGCAAATTTAAAGGAAGCCAAATCAAGTTTTAATGCTGCGGATATACTGCCGTAATCACCGGTTTTTGTTACGATAAGTTGTTGCAGGTTGAGGAAAGAAGCGGGTATCCGAAAATTGCCCGAGAATCCGCCGTCGAGTTTAACGGGTATATAAAATGTTTGGGTTGTGATGTTATTTGAAAGAGGTGTGATTTTTCCGTTAGCCGGTTCAGGCTCTATTTTAAGGTTTTTAAAATATATTTTTTCATCGTCGTTCATTGCGGAGAATCCGGGTATGGAAGGTAAATCGTGAAAAAATCCGCTTACCGTAACACCGAATCCAGGTTTTGCAGTCATACTTTCAATGCTAACCGGTAATCCCCATATCTTACTTATATCCATATTGTTAACCGGTTGAAGCTGGAAATCGTAAGAAGGTTTGGGATAGGCAAACGGTTCCACGGAAATTGTTTTGACAGCTCCTATATATCCCGGATTTTTTCCGTCTTTAACTACGTGAACATCTAAATTTGTCAACATCATAGGAATACCTTCAAGGGTATATTTTCCGTCACTGCCTGAATAGCTCTCCACATAAACCGTTTGGCCGTCGGAATTTTGTAATCTCACAAAAATTCCGGCACTGTCCAACGGTGCACCGCTTAATTTATCGGTTATCTTACCCTCAATGCTATATGCAGGTTCGAGGAATATTATTTTGTTTTCCGGTGTATTGCTTACCGGAATATTGTAAGAGACCTGAGTAGGAGAATATCCGTCGGCTTTGACTTTAATCAGAAACTGTTGCCCCGGAGACGGGAATACAAGATCAGCGGAGCCGTTATTGCCGGTTTTGCCGTATGCGAGTGTGTCGCCCACAATAATATCCGCACCGGCAATACCGCTGTTTGTTTCTTTATTTTCAACAACGAGGTGCAGCCTGTGCAGCTTCTTATAAACCGTGAGAACCACACGTTCATTGGGGTTTTCGGGTAGCTGATCAATAGTGACAGTATCTGCAAAATATTGATTTGACAAAGGTTGTATCTCTATTATATTATTGCTTTCCGCAACGGGTAACTCCACAATTTCTCCATCAACATAAATACTCCCGTCCTCATCATATTCGTATCGCGTTTCTGTTTTTACGTAAGGGTTATTGGGAAGCATCCGGACATATGCCGGAACCGCTTTCCCGGTTTCGTCAACAACTTTTGCTTTCATCAAAAACTTCGGTTCAAGTTGAAATTCTTTAAAAAAGAGTTCCCCGTATTTAAAATTAAAAGCCTTTTCCGCAAGAGGCGGCCATGTGATTCGTTTATACATCGGATGGTTAATCTGAAAACGGCGGTATGGACCGCGGGCTTCGTCGTAATCGCCTTTGAACACTGCAAGGTCTTTGAATCTAAAAAAGCCTGCATTATTGGTAAACCTTTTTTTCTCCCAGCTATAATGTTCCAATCCCGTCAAATCCGGATTGTCATCACCATTTAGAAAAATTGTAGCACCGTCAGGACCGATATCCGGCTGATCGAATAAATTTACATTAACATCCGACAGCCCGATATTTTCGAGGTTACTTTGTACCATTACGCGTCCTTTAATCTCGGGTTTAGCGGCTTCGAGTTGCACCTCTCTGTCTTTTGCCGATTGCGGCGGAACGTAAAAATGATTATAAATCACAGGTGCATGACCAGACCAACCGGCATCGTCGTCCAATAATGTTGTTGCTCCGGATTCCACACTGATACGCAGTCCGTTAATGTTGCCGAAAAAGGGGAGGTAATTGTAAAGTGTATTTTCATATTGATTAACTGTTTGTTCGCCTGTAGTGTCGGCTTGCTCCGCTCTTGTTCTAACGCTGAAAAAATACGGACTATTGTCTTCCCCGTCTGTAATTGCCCAATGTTCAACAAGATGAGGTATTGTAAGCTCACCGTTCTCATCGGCTTTGCCGATAAAGACATCTTTGAACTCACCGTCGGCATTTACGGTTGTAGTTCCCAGTTGTTGCCCTTCGGCAAGTAATACGGCGGGATGTTCGTTATTCACCTTTTGCATATCGCGTAGCACTTTTACCGTTGCTCCCGGTATAGGTTGCCCGCCGGGTATGGCTTTCGGTTTGTTGTCGTGGCCGATATAAATTGTGCTGTCCTCTGCGTTACCGCTGTAATAATCGTATGCAGACACCACTTTCAGATGCAAGTCATAATCTTTAATCAGAGCCACTTGCGACGGTATATCAATCAAGTCTCCCGGTTTTGCAAATATTTCCACGTCGGGACTGCAAAACTTTTGATTAACCACTTCCACTTTCAAGCTGAGAATGCCGTAATAGTTTTCCGTAAAAGTAAGATTACCGCCGAAATTGCTGCGTGCAAATACCGGCCCGGTAAAGAAATCGGACTGAAAATCAAAAGAAAAATGTCCGGTCTCGTCGGTGTAGGTTACGTCAAGAACTCTGTTCACGGTTGTTAAAACAGTTTGGGGATCTAATTCATTTCCGTTGAGGTCGAAAAAAACGTAGTCGTTGGCATTAAATGTTCCACCGAAACCCGAACCGTTCAATCCTGTACGTGTAGCGAAAAATCCGTCTGCCTGTTTGATGCCGAATCGCACAACTAACCTGACCATAGTGTTGCGTAGCGGTTCGGCATTTCCGGCATCAACTGACGTTTCATTAATAGTGCCGCTGCCGTATGGCGGTTCAACGGACATATTTCCAAAACTATTTTGCTGAAAAGAAAAATTTCCGAGACCGACATTATTGATATTCAAATTACCGCTGTTCATCCCGGTGTTGACATTGTTTTGGTATGATGTGCCGTTGTTTTCGTCACCTGCTGAACCCTGATAATAACTTTGTGCGCCGGAAGCTGCTCCCGAAGGTGCGTCCGAGGCAAGTTTGTATCGCAATTGTCCGTTGATCTTTGTTGTGGGGAGAAACTCAAAATCATTGACAAAATCATCTATAGCCATCCCACCGGTAAAGTTAAATCCGGTGTCGGGTTCTATGTAAGGGGGTGTGAATTTTTTATATGTAAACGAACAGGCTTCACTGATACCGTTGTTTTTGAATATCACCTGATTGCTTTCGTCAATTGCTTGTACAACAAAGGCATAAGAGCGACCCTCTATAAGCTGGGGATCACCGGGTCCGTAAAGTATCTGGTTCAGATTCATTATGTCGGTCTGATAAAAATAGGGTGGAACAGCCGAAGCAATGGCGTCATACGGATTACGGTCGCCGGGATGCATTTCAACCATTAAAAAGTGATATCTGATATTGTTAAGTCCGGTTTGTACCGGTATTGTCCACGAGAAAAGTAAGTTTTGCGGTGTTGATGATATTATTGAGTCACCGCACAAGGGCGATAATATTTGCGGCGGATCAACATATTGAATGATAATCGAATTGGAACATCCGGAAGGTTCGTCAGGCGAAAGTTGCACGCCGGTTTGATAATCAAATACCGTTATGCATATCTGATAATTGCCTTCCGGGAGACCCTGCATTTGTATCATGTCGTTTTGAGTAATTCCTGAAAAAACGAGATGCTCAGGTGTAAACATATCGCCGATATCCGATTGGGTCAGATAAAAAGGAATGTTAGGTTGCAAAGTGATATAACTGCCCGGTTTATAGCCTTCCTCAGTATAAATATCAATGCCGTTGTCGCCGGTGAAATGTCCTCGCAAATAGACATCAACCGGTTGCATTGAAGAGTTAAGAAGTTGAACCGAAACTTTGTTCGGATCGTCAACGTAGTCGGCGAACTGCGTTGAAAACGGCGGATAAACCTGAACAATGACAGACACGGTATTTTGCTGTGCCGTCAAAATAAAAGGTAATAAAATTAGCCATAAAATGGAAGCCAATGATTTGCTTCCCGTCCTCTGTTTTTTAAAATGTGAATACATAACTGAAGTCTCCCGTTTGTTCCGAAAATGTTTTTGTGCTGTCCGTTTTATTATTGTTCGATATGAAATAATATTTCAATCTGAAATTATGATGCTTGCCGGCGCGGTATGTTAGGTTCAAGGTGGGTGTGAAAACCAGAAAAGATTCGTTTTGGTTTGTACTTTTTGTTTCGTTTATGCTGAGCGAAACATTCATTTTATTCCGTATCAATGATTTGGATACACCTGCCGAAAAACCGTTGTTTGTACTTTCACCCGTTGCCATTTTTACTTTATTGTAATTTAATCCGACCATAAAGTTTAAGCCCGAAGATATCAGACCCAAACTATAGCTAAGCATAATATTATTTGTAGTAAAATTCGTTATATTTTCCGTAGCCGGATTTTTATCGTTGAGTCCCATATTTGTATAAACAAAACTGATGAAATGGTTAGTTTTGCCGTCTTTGGCCGAAAATTGAAAATGGGGCATAACCATAAATGTGCTGTTGGTTTGATAAAGCTTTATGGAATCGGCAATTTGTATTCTTCCCGGTGCTTGATTAATGCTGTAATTGGAATAATTGATATTTATCCCGAAAGTTCTTGCCGGATCATAACCTATATTTACCGAGCCTATAGTCTTTTTTGTTGTGGCGCTCCTTGCCAGTTTCAGGTTATTGCGTTCAAGCCCCAGGCTTCCTTTAAAACGTAATTTGTTTTTCAGTAATCTGAAAGCAGTTGAGAATGTGAAATTTTCAAGGTCGTTACTTATGAAATATATTCCCATTGATTTATATTCGGGATCAACACGTCTGTAATTGAATGCAAACATCAGCCCTTTTTGCGTTTTATAAACAAGGCTGCCTCTGAGAGCAAGATAAAATTGTGTGGAGATATTGGTATGAAAAAAATCACTGCTTCCTTTTGCCACATCCGAATTTATGTTGGAAGTGAAAATGCTGTAAGCACCTTCGGCTTCGAGGTGAATCCGTTTTGAGAATTTTATCCTGCTGTTTATTCCGGCAACAATATTTTCGGCGGGAAATTCGTCTGTCCTCGGTATTACGCTGTCAAGGGATGAAGAGTCGTCTTTGGCTTTTAAAACAATGAGGTCAACAAAGGTTTTATCCGTTCCGAGGCCTATCTTGAAACTTAACATTTTACGTTTAAAAGCCTGCAGGGTATCGGTAAGAGGATTGTTTATTTTTATTGCCTGATTTGTTTGCCGTTGTAATCTGCCGTACACGGCTCCAAACCTGAAAATGCCGGGATTCAACTCCACTCCTGCACCGAAAAATGTGTGCCCCCCAAGCACATATTTTGAAAAGGTTATATTCCTGTAACCGAGATGAAGGGTAATCCATTTATATTTCGGGCTTAATCCGAACTGGTTGAAAGGCTGCCTGAAATCCTTGTTTCTGTCGCTGTAAACAAAAGAAAAAGGCATTACAAATCCTTTCAGATTTACATTCAGGTTGCCGGATAAAATATAGGAAAAAGGGGCTTTGCGTGCTTCTATTCCCGAATGTCCGTAAGCAATTGCCGTTGCCGAAAGGTTTCCGTGTACGGATGATTTGTTTTTTGAAAAGGTTGTCAAATCTTGAGTAAGGGATGTAAGACTGAAAAAAAATAGTTCCAGAATTATAAAAACCGTTTTACCCGGAATGGAGTTCATATATTAAAGAATCTACCTACTAACTAATAAACATAGCGCCTGAAAAGCTATGGGCATCTATGAGATTTAGCAATAAGATTGTTTATTCGATTTATAAGTTTGATACGTATTTATTATAATTTTCGTTGCAAAAATATAGGTTTATTATTTTTAAAGCAAAATAAATATCTTTGCAGCGGTGAAAAACCTGTTAAAGATATTAAGATATGTTATTCCCTATTGGGGTGTTTCGGCAGTGAGTGTGCTTTTTAACATCCTCAGCGTTTTCTTTTCACTGGCTTCCTTTGCCTTTTTTATCCCTGTTCTTGATATCCTCTTCAACCAAACCGAAAAAGTTTTGGAAGTTCCGCCGCCTCTGACGTTAAATGCTTTTCTTACTCTAAATAAAGATCTTATCAGAGATAATTTTTATTATTCGATTAATGATTTAATAAATACTTACGGGCAGCAAAAAACTCTTTTTTATATTGCTATTGCCATCATTACTTTGTTTTTTCTGAAAAATTTATTTCGTTATCTGGCGATGTTCTTCCTTGCTGTTGTCCGTAACGGAGTTGTTAAAGACCTGCGAAACGACCTCTATCGAAAAATACTTATCCTGCCACTTTCCTATTTCACAGAGCAACGCAAAGGCGATATTATGGCTCGTATGACGACTGATGTTCAGGAGGTTGAATGGTCAATAATGACATCCCTTGAGATGATCTTTCGCGAACCCATAACTATTATTTCCTTTTTGATAACGCTTTTTGTCATAAGCCCTATGTTAACACTCTTTGTATTGGTGTTGCTGCCTGTCAGCGGCTTTTTAATAGGCAGAATCGGGAAAAGTCTGAAACGGACTTCGGAAAAGGGGCAAAAAAAGATGGGGGTTATTCTTTCGCAAATAGAAGAGACAATTTCGGGTTTGAGGATCATCAAAGCTTTCAATGCCATTGATTTTATTGACAGACGTTTTCATAAAACGAACGATGAATATACTAAGATAATGACCCGCCTCTACCGTAAGCGTGACCTTGCATCGCCCATGAGTGAGTTTCTCGGTGCCGTTGTGATGGTTATAGTTATCTGGTACGGAGGGCGTATGGTTCTAAGCCCGGATTCAACGCTCAGCGGCTCCGTATTTATCGTTTATCTCGGTATTTTTTCACAGCTCATTCCACCTGCAAAAAATATTACACAGGCTGTTTATAATGTGCAGAAGGGATCGGCATCAGTGGATAGAATAGAGCAGGTTCTTAAAGCTCCCGAAGTGATTGAAGAAAAACCCGGTGCAAAACATCTCAATGAGTTTAACAGTGAGATTGAATATCATGATCTTAGTTTTAAATATGATAAGGAGTTTGTCCTGAAAGATATCAATCTGAAGATCAAAAAGGGAAAAACAGTGGCTATCGTAGGTGCTTCGGGCGGCGGAAAATCTACGATGGTTGACCTGCTTCCGCGATTTTATGATCCTACTAAGGGTGAACTCCTTATTGACGGAACAAATATTAAAGACTACATCATCTCCGACATTAGAAAGTTGATGGGAATAGTTACACAAGAATCAATACTTTTTAACGATACCGTTTTTAACAATATAGCCTTCGGGATGGATGACGCAACGGAAAAGGATGTCATTGAAGCCGCAAAGATAGCCAATGCACACGATTTTATAATTCGGATGGAAAAGGGCTATCAGTCAACCATCGGCGACCGAGGCACAAAACTTTCCGGCGGACAGAGGCAGAGGCTGAGCATCGCAAGAGCAGTTTTGAAAAATCCCCAGATACTCATCTTTGATGAAGCAACCTCATCACTTGACACCGAATCGGAACGGCTGGTGCAGGATGCTCTTATGAAATTACTTGTCAACAGGACTTCCATTGTGATTGCACACAGGCTGTCAACAATACAGTTTGCAGATGAAATAATTGTTATTGATAAAGGAAGACTTGTTGAAAGAGGAACACATTCGGAATTGATAAAGAAAAACGGTGTTTACAAAAAACTGTATGACCTTCAGTCGTTTGCATCTTAAATGAAGGGGGTTAACGGTCATTCTTCAACTCCGCCCGGAATGACATTCGACTCTGCTCGGAGTGACACAGTCTCGCACTTGGAGTTCTTTCGGGTTTTTTTTATAGAGGTTTTGAAATTTGCCTTTTTTTTACTATATTGCGCTGTTTTTAACCCCTAAAATTTATATGATATGCAAACGTACATTCTTCTTACAAAACTGGCACCCGAAATTTCAATGAAAATGAGTGAAAGACAACAATTGGGACATACCTGGCTCGATCAGGTCAAAGAGAAGTGTCCTGATGTGAAATTTATTGCTCATTATGCTATTTTGGGGCAATATGATTTTTTGGATATTTATGAAGCACCTGATGTTGAAACGGCAGCAAAGGTCTCCATAATTAGTCAGGCAAACGGAGCACTACACGCCGAAAGCCTTGCCGCAATACCGTACAAGAGGTTTTTGGAATTAACGGAAGAGATTTAACAGGTTATTTATCAATGACCCACAATTCCTGAGCATTAAGTTTAAAAGCGATAACACCGTCTTTTTTAGTGTAATAGAGTTCCATCGGACGCGAACTTTGTTTTAAATAGTAAACGCTGTCGAATACGTTACCGTTAAGGTTGATGGATTTTTTGTAGCTGTAAACCTGGCCGAAATCATAATCGCTATTGGTGTATGTAATCATTTTCAGCTCATTGCTATAATAAGTGCCGTCAACCATTTTTACTGTCAGATAATTCCAGTCACCGACGTCACCTTTATCACTTTCCAGTTTATAAGTGATGATGTATGGTGTCTGGTCCGACTCAAATGTTAGTTCTTCACGTTCAAAGTCAGCATAATAATCTTTTTGTGAAGAGAAGAAGCCGCTTTGGTCGGTCATATATCTTTTATTTTCATAATATTGGTTCTTCCCTTGCCCTTTAAAGATTATGGAACCGGTATCATTTTTGAAAACGATGTATTCCAGTCCGTAAAACGGAACCCAACTTTTTGAAGACGATTTGAGGTCAACCGGGTCGGATTCGATTGACTTCGGGCCACAGGATGGCAGCGAAAGGATTAAAGCTATGATTAAACTTAATATTGAAAATTTTATGACTTTCATTCTTGCTTCAAATTTTACGGATTGTACGAAAAAAACCGGCAAATGTTCCATCCCCGGCAAATTTAGCAATTTTATTCACATTTACCTGTTGAAATTTTCCTGATTTTGCAGGTTTAACGTTTGATTTTCATTTTAATTTTGCCGCATAACTTTTAAAAAAGTTCTTTGTTTCCAAATAAAAAAACATAGCAGCGACAGGCCGTTCCCCCTTTCAACAGGGAGGTGGTTAAAGTCCACCCGCTGCTTTTTTTTATTTGGATAACCTGAATTTCTTTTCCTTATTCTAAATTACCTGTAAACATTTTATATTTTTGCCGCTTCTCAAAAAGATATTTCAAATGGCAAAGAGAAAAAAGGTATTTGTGAGCGGATGTTTCGATATGCTGCACAGCGGGCATATAGCATTTTTTGAAGAAGCATCGCAATATGGAGATCTTTATGTCGGTCTGGGAGCTGACAAGACCGTCTTCGACCTTAAAAACAGAAAGACCGTATATTCTCAGGATGAAAGATTGTATATGATCAAAGCCTTGAAGTTTGTAAAAGAGGCATGGATAAACAGCGGGAGCGGAATACTTGATTTTGAGGAGGATATTAAAGCATTAAAACCCGATATTTTGTTTGTGAACGAGGACGGCGACAGTGCCAGCAAAAAAGTTCTTTGTAAAAAATACGGTATCGAATATGTAACAAGCAAGCGCATTCCGAAAGAGGGGCTGCCGGAAAGATCAACCACGGGCATCCGTTCAACCAATAAAATACCGTACCGCCTTGACCTTGCGGGCGGCTGGCTTGACCAACCATACGTTTCCAAATATTATCCCGGCTCTGTGATAACCATTTCCATAGAACCCGACCGCGAATTCAACAATCGTAGCGGAATGTCATCAAGCACACGGGCTAAGGCAATTGAGATTTGGGGATACCGTATTCCCGACGACGATCCGGAAAAATTGGCAAAGCTGCTTTTTAGCTATGAAAATCCTCCGGGGAAAAAAGAAATCAGCGGATCGCAGGATTCAATCGGCATTGTGTTTCCGGGGCTTAGTAAAATGTATTACAACGGAAAATACTGGCCTGAAAAGATTGAATCTGTTAATGACGACAAGATTCTCGACTGGATTGAGAGTCATCTCCATTTTTTACCGCTCTCGCCGCGAGAGTATGATTATGATGTTTTAGCCGGTACAAATATTAATGAAGCAAATGCAAAAGCACTTGCAGTTGCAACGGAGAAAACCTGGGAGGCGATAATGAAGATGGATGCGGAAGCTTTTGGGAGGTATTTCAGAGAATCCTTTGAGGCACAAATAAAGATGTTTCCCAATATGGTGAATGATGATATTCTCACAACGATTGATTCCGTTAAAGATAGAGCTCTCGGCTGGAAACTATCGGGTGCCGGAGGCGGAGGGTACCTTGTGCTTGTCTCCCGGAATAGTATTCCCGGAACTTTTCGGATTAGAATCAGAAGAGGAGAATAAATCATTAGCATTGAAATGGTAAATGCCGGTTTTCAATCCCAAACTACCGCAAAAGTTCAAAAATTTCTTTTAATCGGTTACATCAACCTGAAAATCATCAAAATAACTTGCAGCATCCGCTTTTGTCCAAAGACCTACCTTCCCTGCATTTTTAAAGGTTTCGTCTTTCACCTGAAATAATTGTTTGCCGTTCAGATAAACGGTAAACAGATTGCCGGCGACTGTCAGTTTTAAAGTGTTCCAGCCGTTTCCAAGGGGCTCAACATCAACTCCGTAGGTTCTTCCTTTGCCTAAAAGGGGCAGGTCGCTCCTTTTCCCGTCTTTGACTTTATAGAGCACAACATTATCTTCCAGCGGATTGGCACGTACAACATAATAATTATCGGCATCCGTAAATCGCCATACAAAACCACCACCCTGATCCATCTTGCCCGTAACACCTTTCAGTTTGACAGTCAATACGACATTTTCGGCTTCCAATTCATCAAACACAACCACGTTAAAATGGTAGTTGGGATTGTCTTTCGACAACTGAGCCATCACTTTGTTCCCGTTATCATCAACTATTTTCCACTCCGTACCTGTCCCTCTTCCCGTGAAATATTGCGACCAACCGTCCGGAAGTTTACCGGCTTCATAATTATCAAATGTAAATGTTGTATCCGCAACGGAAGGCGGTACAACGGCAGATGCCGGTTCGCTTTTCTTTTCAACGGTAGAGTCATCCGCATTTGTTTTTGCCTGATTACAACCTATGAGTAAAAAGATACTCAGCGAAATGATACTTAGTGCTTTCATATTTTTAATTTTTTAATGAATAAAACTCAATTTTTTAATATTCCAAAAAGTATTTAACATATTGATTTCCCGACCTTTTTATTTGCTCAACCGTTCCGGCATCTTCAATTTTCCCTTCATTCATTATCACAATATTATCTGCTATTGCAAATGCTTCCCTGTGGTCGTGTGTAACATAAACTATTGTTATGTTAAAATTCCGTTTCAGTTCAATTATATGATCCAGTATTTTCCGTTTCAGTTTAACATCAATATTTGCCAGAGGTTCGTCCATCAGCAATACGGTTGGGTTCAGAACCAGGGAGCGGGAAATGGCAACCAACTGTTTTTGTCCTCCAGAAAGTTGATGCGGATATTTTCCGGCCAGACTTTGAAGTCCGAAAAACTCAAGCATTTTATAAACAGACTGTTTTACATCTTTTTCCTTTTGCTCAATAAGTCCGAAAGCAATATTCCTGTAAACCGTAAAATGGGGCCAAAGAGCCAAATCCTGGAAAATAAAACCGGTATTTCGCTTATGGGGAGGAACGATAATTTTACCGTTTTCGGAAACTATCTTGTTCTCAATGATAACCTTGCCGCTCTTTGGTATCTCAAGTCCTGCAATCAACCGTAAGACAGTGGTTTTTCCGCATCCCGAACTGCCAAGTAAGCAGGTCAATCCGTTGGAACCTATTTTCAAAGAAAAGTTTTCCAACACGGATTTGTTTCCATATGAGTGATCTATATTTTGCAGTTCAATCATTGGCATAACCGTAATTCTTAACAACCGGTTTCGCAATGAAATAGAAGCCGGAAATAAATAGCAAAGTTAATAAAAATACAATCAAGGTCATTGAGCTTGTTAAAGATTGGGGTGCGTTTGCCATAATTGTATAAACTTTTATGGGCAGAATATCTGAACCGGGTGGATATACCATTATTGTGGTTCCCAATTCGCTCATACTGAAAATGAATGCTATGATAAAAGCTGCAAACAGTGCAGGCGCAATCAAAGGAAATAAAATTTTCCGTAACCCTACCGATGAAGATATCCCTTCTATTTGTGCCGCCTCAAAAAGTGAAAAGGGTATCTGTTTTATGGCATTTTCAACAAGTTTTGCCGAAATAAATGAGAATTTTCCGACATAACCTATTAAAATAATTGCAAAACTTGAATATATAAAATCAACTCCCGGATGATTATAAAACTTTATCAGACTGATGCCGAGAATGGTTGAAGGAATAGCAAAGACAATCAGCAAAAGAGGGTCGAAAGATTTGATCGTCTCTTTTTTGTTTTTAATGGTGGAATTGTATGCAGCGGCAAATCCGACAATTACAATTAGTACGGCACCTGCAAAAGCCAATCCGGCTGAACTGCCGAATGTCGGAAGTAGCAACTCGAATGCTTTGACTATGGAAGCCGTTCCGTCTTTGAACGATTGCATCAAAAGAACAATAAGGGGCAATATGACCGAAATAAATAGCCATACGGAAAGAAAGAGAAAACTTAACTTATTTATAACCGGTTTGCCGTACCGTTTACTGCTTGTACCTTTACTGCTTACCGACAGAAAAGGAGCATCTGCAATGTATTTCTTTTCGGACAACAAAAGTATCACACAAACAAGGATTAACAATGCAGATTGTAAAATGGCCAGCGAATGATTGTAAAATGCTGAAAACTGTGTGAATATTTCGGTTGTGAAAACCCGGACACCGAAAAAAGCGGGTACCGAAAACTCTGAAATGCTGAAAATAAACACAAGTATAAAGGAGCTTAAAACGGCAGGTTTGATAAGCGGTAATACAATTTTTACAATGACGTTCCCGAACTTTGTTATCATTAACCCCGACTCTTCCAACCGAGTATCAATAGCTGCAAAAGCACTTCCCGTTATGAGCATTGACAACGGCGTGAAAACAGTAGTCAGAACAAAAATCACTCCGGTATTTGAAGAAATAAAATTCGTGGTGTGAAAAACCGTAAAAAATAGATCTTTCCAGGCAACCGCAGGAATATAAGGTGAAACGAACAGCGGGATAAGTAATGCCACTTTGAAAAATCCTTGAAATTTAACCCTTGTTTTGTAAAGTGAAAATCCTAAAACCGTACCCGATAAAGTTGATAAAAGTGCAATTATTAAAGCAATAAGAATACTTTTTCCAAGAAGTAAAAATGTCTCTTTATCAAGTAGTCGGATGTTTTTTCCCAATGAACCATCGGATATAAACGCCGAACCGACCGTATAAACGACGGGAACAACGATAAGAAGAATAAACAGCAGATATATTCCCGTTGATACCGGATGCTTTATTAATTTTCGACCCATTCTTTCAGGTAATTTTGAATGTCTTCCAATTTTTGAGATGTTTTGTTGTAGTCAATTTTCATGGGGACAATATTATCAAGCGAAGGTACATCTTCAGGTGTTTTAACTCCTTTGTGCAACGGCATCTGTGCGCAGGAAACAGCGAGGACTGCCTCCGTTTTTTTACTAAGCAGATAGTTTATTAGTTTTTTCCCGTTTTTGCTATTGGGTGAATTTTTAATCAAACAAACGGTGTTTGGCATTATCAGACTGCCTATTCCGTGTTGGTCAAGGAAAACGATTCCCACATTTGCTCCCTCTTTCATTGCTTCAAAAGCATCGTCGGTATCAGTAAGTCCGCAGGCTACTTCCCCCTGAATAACCTGCTTTTTAACATCACCGTTGCTTGTAGCGATAACAACATTATTTGTTTTCAAATTCGACAGAAATTGCTTTGCGCGGTCATCTCCAAGTAGAGTAAAAAGTGCTGCGATATGGAATGTTGTTGTTCCGAACAAAGGATTGGCAATGGCAACTTTACCCTTGTATTTTTCATTCGTAAGATCAAAGATTGATTGCGGCACATCCTTTTGATGTAATATTCCTTTATTGTAAATCAAAACCCTTGCTCTTGCCGAAAAGCCGGTCCACTGATGCTCGGGGTCTTTAAAGACGGGAGCAATGTCCTTTGCTGCCGGAGATTGATATGGTGATGTTATCCCTTTG
>Ga0256841_1001412_pt1 | contig 20990 bp, 14 predicted proteins | sample 356308metaG_FD_185971 | JGI IMG/M metagenome (GOLD analysis project Ga0256841, IMG submission 185971) | Hydrothermal vent microbial communities from Mid Atlantic Ridge, Atlantic Ocean - 356-308 | ecosystem: Environmental > Aquatic > Marine > Hydrothermal vents | place: Atlantic Ocean: Mid... | reverse complement strand
TTTATTTTACCGCTTCGCGGTAATAAAAAAGTGTAACGGTTTTTGGACCACAGGCTTTACACCTGTGGTTACTCATCTTATACCACTTCGTGGTAAATCAAAATCTTTATTATTCATGATGATGATTACTCTGCTAAATAAACCCATCTTTATAAAATGCACGTCGTGTTTTTTGACCTACGAATCATTTTAACCGGATTGGTCATAACTCACCCCTTTCCACAGTATTATCACCGGTTTGGTCTTTAAACTTCCCCTCTTGGCTTGGGGGGAAAGAGGGGTGAGTTGTTTTTCCCCTCTCAAACCGAATTTGCGGCAGATTCCGATTTGTTTAGTGCTGTTCTTGCAAATCCCCCTATCTTGCCTAAAAAACGGATAACCTGTCCGGATCGACGTAGAAGCAAAAAAACTTTTCCTTATCTCATGATCATTAATTTATCGATTTTTTGTGTAGAAGAATTTCCGTCTTTCAACACGATTTTGTATAGATAAACACCGTTAGCCGGTTCATCGCCGTCCCGGTCCAAACCATCCCAGGTAATCTGATCATTATAACCTTTTACCGTATTCCCATGTAATTCCTGAATCAATCGCCCGCTGATCGTGTAGATTTTAATGGCTACATCGGCACCTTCCCGATTGGTTTGGAAGGTAAAGGTTGTGGATGCCGGAAAGGGATTCGGGTAATTTACCACTTCTTCCAGCACCAATTGATCATCGGAACGAATGACTTTGAAATAGGTATCATCTTCCGCGGGATTATTCAGATTGTCAAATGCCGTGAGCTTAAGAGCATGTTCACCGGCCGACAAATTTTCCAGAGGATATTGGATGAATCCTTTCTTGAAACTATCTTTTAAATAGGTAAAAAAACCCGAGATATCCACAGGGGCCTGCCGGTCGATCTGTAAATAAATACTGTGTCCCGCTTCGCCGGTAATATTTATTCCATGGACATCTTCGAGATCAGCCATCAGGATCGGATGATTGGCCACCAGGTCTCCATTGCTGAAATTCTCCTGATCTTTAAAATAGATATCTATATCCGGGCCCTTGCTATCCGAAATATCGGAAACCGATCCGTTTACCAACAACCGGTTGTTATAGCCCAGGGCAGTGTTCGTATTCTCTTCGTCCCAACCGTATAAAGTGACCCTTCCGCTTTTCTTGTTGACATAACGAATGGACTTGGGAACGATAAAAGAGCCTTTTATTATACCGTTTACAACGCTCAACTCGCCTTTAAAAAGTACCGGCCCCGGTAACTTGACCGGATTAAATCCTTTCCCGGTTTTAACCGAATCAAAACTGGCATCGTTAATGATCATCATTGCCGACCCGTTAAAGTTGGGGTTGAGCCGACCGTTTTCCAACGCTTCGCCCTGTATAGTCACTTCACTCAGAGCTTTTAAAGTGTCGGGCGATATGGAAATGATGCGTATTTCTTTACGCGGATCGACCAGGTGCATGGTGGGATCGGCTAAAAGAAAATATTTTTGATCATTGATCCCGCCTCCCGTTGCCAGTAATTTTGCCTCCCCCAGAGGGATTGATGGGCCTCCTCGCGGAAAAAGGTAGAAGTAGAAATGTTGGTTAAAAAGAGCATTCTGGGTCGAAAAGACCAGACGAGCCGAGGCCAGGGCACCGATGATTCCGGTTTCCGGTTGCCAGATTAAAGCTTCCGTAAAACTGGGTTCATGGGGATCATCAAATTTTGCAAAATCACAGGTTGCTGCAATTAAAAAGGGTAGTTTTCCCGGATTAACAATGCGATCCAGATCGCGATCCATATCAAACACATCTTCATGTGCCCATTTGACCGGACTACCGTGGCCTACATAATTCACGATCAACGTACCCTGATTGAGGGCATTGATTAAATCTTCGTTGGCTTTGGGCTTGACCCGCCCGAAACCTCCCGGAAGGGAGGGATACATGGAAAGATAAATTTTCTTTAGATTGAATTTGGCCAGTTCACTCATCCGGGCCATGGTTTCCGTTTGATTCTGGTGCATCCATTCGTTTTGCGTATTGGGTTTGATATTATCATCCGCAACCAGGGTGATCACCGTTTGCCAGCCGTCGTGGTTCAAATTGGCTTCATAAGAGGCTAATTTTTTTAAATACCGTTCGGCGTCGAGGGTACTCTCGATGGGTATCCGGCCGCTGGCAAAATCCGGCGTCAGAGATCCGAATGAATCACTACCGTGATAATCCATATCCAGCAGATAGCTATCGGTAACCCGGCTGTCGATCTCATAAGAGTCGTATATTTCCATTGAAGGTACGCGCATGGTGTCCGGCAATATAATATTCCGGTAATCGTAATGGGCGTCGCCGAAAAAGAGAATATAAGAGGGTGCCGGCTTTTGCCAGTTATTATAGGCATAGCGGATGAAATTGCGAATTGCCGTAGGGTCCATCATACCGCTGCTGAAATTCATAAAAATATCATCCGTGGTAACTATCTTATGGGTAAGCTGACTGCGGCGTTCAGCCAGTCGTTCGGCCCAGGGCACAAAGGATTTGTGGGTGATAATCAGAAAATCGGCTTGGTTATCCGTAGAGAGAATATCCGAATGGTGCTGCACGGGTTTAAGCTCGGTGATTTCTTTAACAGCAGGAGAGGAAAGGCTCGAAACCAGAATGGCCTGAGGATGTGCTGCCGGCGGCAGATCAAAGGTCAGAGTGCCGTTGGTAACGGTTTGATTCTCCATTAATATAACGGGCCTGGTGGGATAGGTTACATCCAGGACATAGTAGTCATCGGCATTACCCAATCCTCGGATGGTATATCGTTTGGGCTGCGTATATTCACGGGTATAGAACAGCAACTGATTCTCTTTAGCCTGGAAGTTATGCGGATAATATATTTCGAACCAATCCAGATACGCGTTGCAAGCATCCAGATTTCCCGTATATTGGATGCTGAGTGTGTTTTTCCCCTTGTTCAGGTCGGAAAGGGGAACATCGTTTTTAATATAAGTCGAACGGGTAGAACGGGAAAAAGTGACATTAGAGTACATTACATGGGAATTTAAGCGGATAGTGAAATAGTAACGATAGGGTAAATCATCGCCGAATTTGATGCCGGAACCACCTTTCAATTGGATTTTAAAGCGGGCCGGGCTTTGAATATCCATATCCGGATTCAGCGAAAAGTCCTGGGTCATGGCATCGGAGCGGCCGAACAGACGGTGGCCGTACCAATCGGGTCCGGAAGCCAGAAGGTTGTAGATATCTTCCTCAAAATGAAATCGGCCGGTGAAATAATCGGCCGGTGTGGCATCCGGTTGGGTATCCAGTATGTTTTTAATCAGGCGTATACCATTTCCGGGATTAATAACCAGCCAATAGTAATTTTTGGTGTCATAGGGATTCATCTGATAGGAAAAATCCTTAAGAGCGGATTCGTAAAACCAGCTATCCACTCCTTTGCCGTAAAAAATAAGATAATCATTTCCGTCAAATAGACCGTTTTGATTAAGATCCCGTATTAAAACCGGGATATTTTGGGTATAGAGCGGGTTGTAGTCGGTTGCATTGACTTTGATATTCAGTGCATGCCCGCCGTTATTGAACATCTGGATGTCGTCAATTCCCAGTTGGTTCATATTAATACCGGCGCTTTCTAACATGGACGGGGTAATTTTATACAGACCGTCTTCACCGATTTCCATTTTATACCAGGTGCCCTCAGGCAAAGAAGCGGGCTTGGCTAATTTTTTTGTGGAATGTATCACCTGCCAGTGCCGGGCCTGATCAAAATTCAGCAGCATTTTTTCATACAGATCATCCAGTTTACCCTGTTTCCGGAATGTTTTGCTAACTGCCGGTAGATTATGATAGGTGATTTTCAAACGCATTTTCCGGGTTAGAGTTAACGTTCGGGTGGCGGGATTAAAATGGACCGGAGTCAGATAGAGCCACTGAATCGGAATATCCCTGAAGCGATGTGTTTCCGAAAGCTCCGTATCTTGAAGAGGGACAAAGGCATCCCGGCTATAGAGTCGTTCATCGATTTTGTAAGCTTCCTGATTAATGCCTTTCTTGTCCTTAAAAAGCTGTGGTACAGGCGCCAGTTGCACATTATTGTAGGTCTGAACTTCTTTAGACAGAATCCGAACGCTGATAGAACCTTTGGCCGGTACGCCAAAGGTAATCTTTCTCAGCGGAATGGCCGGAGAGCCGGGAGTCTGACTGCGAAAAGTGGCGTGGGCAAAGCGGGGACTCATATAATCTTTGCCGACAGGAAGCAGTCGAAAATTTTCGGCCTGCCATTCGATTATTATACCCTGGGGCGATGATTGTAGAATTCGAATATCCGGATAATACGGACTATCGGCCCGAAGAGCCGTAACCCATCCCAAATTGCTGAGAACGGTCAGAAATAGCAGGATACTCAGGCCAGGCCCGGTAAGCGAGGATTTAAATTTATTACAATACAACTTAAAAATGATTAACATGCAATGGACTCCTAAGTGACATCTGAAGGGGCAATATAAAAGCCATAACCATCGGTTTCAATAGAAAAAATCGGTCTCATCTCATATCGGGTTCATAATCCGGGCTAAAGAAGATAATTAAAACGTACATAGCCGGTCGTGTAGGTTGATATCTGGCCGGAACTGTCTTTTAAATGTGACCACGAGGCATACGCCGAAAAAGTAAGTTTTTTCCCGGCATGATTTATAACACTGATATACGGTCCTTGATTGATAATGTTCCTTGCCAGTCGTTTCACGGGGAGATGACGCCATTCTTTGCGTTTGTATATGTTATAGCCAAATGAGATTTTAAAATTCATAAAACGCCGGTTGATCAGAAAAAAATTGTAAAATTCCGAGCTATAAGACTGGACCAGTCGTTGAGAAAATTCTTTTCGGAAAAAACTTCCCTTATCTTCCTTTTCAATTCGCACATAGGCCCCGCTATAGTTGGCGCCTGAAATACGGACCGTGGCCGAATCGGCGAAGGTATATTTGCGAAACACAAAACTACGTACCTGACTCAGCCGTTCTTCAAAATCATACACCGTGTAGTTGGCCAGGACTTCGGTTAATAATTGATTGCTGATCCGTCCGCATCGGTATCGCAGACGCGGTTGCAGCTTGTACACTCTGTTCCAGCTATTATTGGCACTTTGTTCTTTGAACAGATACATTTGATGAAACAGGTACACATAACTTTGCCATTCCATCCATAAATAGTCACTCAGTCGATGTACATAACGGGCGCTCAAAACGAAGCGCTGTTCATCCCGATCATCATTGTTAACAATAGAATCCGGCGTGTCGTATTGAACTTTTATATAAGAAAAATCCAGATCCAGAAAACGGTCCCCATTAAAATGGTAAATGAATTGACTACCGAGAGCGGTTTGGCGCAGGCGGCTATCGGTGATAATACCGGCGTTATCCTGGGTTTTTTCGTTGGTACGCATCATCAGAGATAGCAGTGACCGGTTTCCCATATGGCTGTATCGGACAAAATTTTCCATGGAAAAAACATTACGTCCGTTGAAATAGGTAATATTTTTAGACTGAATGCGGGTACGTATGGAAAGCAGATCGCGCATGGATAAGTTATAAAACAGCAGATTGTTCCAATCGCGATTATAAATACGTACATGTTCGATGGAATCACCGGCATAGTATTGCTTACTCACTTCCGTGAAAGAGAAGGTAAGGGAATCCCCGCTGAACCGGGTAAAGCGCGTTTTGACTCCGGCATTCAGGGAATTCTCATAATTTTGCCTTCTGGCGTAAAAATCATAGTCGGATTCCCATTGAAAAGAAGTTTGATAACCACCGAGATCGTAGTTCTGCACAGCAGTCTGCGCACCCACATCCCAACCCATGTCCACCTTGGTGCGATTTTGAGAGCGCTGATAACCGGCATAGGGTGTGATCGAAAAAAAATCTTTCCGGAAGGATGAAAACAAACCGATCGCATGATTCGAATAATGATTGTTGTTGGATATCTGCCGGTCATTGAGAATCCAGCTATGAATATAAAGACCGCCTGCCGAAGACGCTCGGTTAAGATAGAAGAGTCCCTTCAAGGTGTGCTCATCTCGCCATTTATGTATTTCCCGGGAGGGAACCAGTAGATTACTCTGGAATCGGTCGTCTATTTGCCAGTGTAAATCATGGCGGGAATAACCCGAATACAGAAAGCGTCCCTGCCAGTTCCAGGTTGTTATCTCTTTCTGGAATTCCAGATTGAACAGGGGTTTGGTTCGAAGAGGATTTAAAAAAACAATTTGAGCGGATACGGAGGTAAAAAGATAGAAAAGAATCGTAATAATGATCAGGATGATAAATCTTCTCAAAGAATTGTTTTTTCCTTTTGGATTTATTTGGATTCCCGAACGATTTTGTAAACTTTCTCGCCCTTTTTCTTCATATTATATTCTTCCCGGGCCAATTTTTCGATATAATCGGGATCATTTTTTAAACGAATTCTAAGACTATCCAGATGTGTTTTTTGGGCCTGAAGCTGCTTGATATCCTGTTGAAGCTGCTCTTTTTGCTGCCGGGCTTTAAAATAGCGGATGGTTCCTCTCGGGCCGCTCAGGAAGATGAAGAGAAGCGCAATGACCAGGAACAGACCCATTCCCCATCGATAGGTGGGATTTTGCCAGATAATCGGTTTGTTGGTCTTCTTTTTTCGTTGTTTTTTTGACATGGCATTTCGAAAGAAAAACGGGTATCCGCATCAGGACGGATACCCGCTATGGATTATTTACCGAAAGTGGCTTTCCCTAAAAATTTGGCCGAATCGCCTAACATATCCTCGATACGTAGCAATTGGTTATATTTGGCCAGACGATCGCTGCGGGAGAGCGAACCGGATTTAATCTGGCCACCGTTGGTAGCCACAACCAGATCGGCAATGGTCGAATCTGCCGTTTCACCCGAACGATGAGAAACAACGGTTGTATAACGGGCTTTATGGGCCAGTTCCATGGCATCCAGCGTTTCGGTAACGGTACCGATTTGGTTGAGTTTAATCAGCACGGAGTTGGCGATTCCTTCACGAATTCCCCGGGCAATCAAATCCGTATTAGTGACAAAGATATCATCACCAACGAGTTGAACCCTGGATCCTAATGTATCGGTCAGTATTTTCCATCCGGCCCAGTCGTCTTCAGCCAAACCGTCTTCCAGGGAAACAATCGGGTATTTTTTAAGCCAGGCCGCATAATAATCGACCATTTCTTTGGCAGTAAGTTCTTTCTTCTCGGAAGATAAAATATAGAGTCCCTTCTCTTTGTCATAGAATTCGCTGGAGGCTGGATCGATACAGATAAATACCTCCTCACCCGGTTTATATCCCGCCTTTTCAATAGCCTGAACAATTAATTGCAGGGCCTCTTCGTTGGATTTTAAGTCCGGGGCAAATCCCCCTTCGTCACCTACCGCTGTGTTGTAATTGTGGGCGGTGAGGACTTTTTTCAGGCTATGAAATACTTCCGAAGCCATACGCAAGGCCTCGTGGAAATTGGGAGCGCCAGCCGGAGTGATCATGTATTCCTGCACATCAACATTGTTATCGGCGTGTTTGCCACCGTTCAGAATATTCATCATGGGCACGGGGAGCAGCTTGGCATTTACACCGCCCAGGTATTGATAAAGCGGCAGGGCTACAGATTCGGCAGCCGCCTTGGCTACGGCCATCGATACTCCAAGAATAGCATTGGCGCCTAACTTACCTTTATTGGGAGTCCCATCCAGTTCAATCATTAATTGATCGATGTATACCTGATCGGTTGCATCCAGACCGATGACCTCATCGGCAATAATATCATTTACATTCTGTACGGCTTTCAGTACCCCTTTGCCTGAATAGCGGTTTTTATCACCGTCTCGTAATTCAATGGCTTCCAGCTCACCGGTGGATGCACCGGAAGGGACGGCGGCACTTCCGAAACTTCCGTCTTCGAGAACCACTTCGACTTCAATGGTAGGATTCCCTCGGGAATCCAGAATTTCACGGGCGTAGACATCTTCGATGTATGACATTTCTCATCCTTTCATTAAGATTTAAGTAGCATAATTCAATCGCAGCAAAATACACAGATCCACAAAATAGTGCAAGGTTAAATTCGATAATAATGAACGCCCCCCGTTTTTTTAAGCGTTAATAAATGTAACCGGATTGGCAATGGTAACTCACCCCCTACTATAGTAATTCCGGTAGTTCGCGCTTTAAAATTCCCCGAAAAGAGGGGAAAGAGGTGCGCTCAGGCCACCGCATAACCTGTGTTGTATTTACATTGGATAGGTCTATCCTTAATAAATTTAGGGAACCATTAAGTAAATTTGAGAATACCTATTCCTTCCGGGATACAATGGTAGCCGACCGCTGAGCTGTAGGGAAAATGATCATATCCGCTATCTGCACATGAGCCGGTCGGCTAACTATAAAAATAATTCCCTCGGCAATATCTTCCGGGTGCAGGGGTTCCATGCCGGTATATACATTTTTTGCGCGCTGCTCATCTCCATGAAAGCGGACGATACTGAATTCGGTTTCCACCAGGCCGGGATCAATGGAAGAAACACGGATCGGTGTGTCTACCAAATCGACCCGCAGTCCTTTGGTTAAGGCGTTGACGGCATGCTTGGTGGCACAATACACATTACCTCCGGGGTATACCTCGTGTCCGGCGATGGATCCAATATTGACCACATCCCCTTTTTGACGCCGAACCATACCGGGAACCACAGCGCGGGTTATATACAGAAGACCCTTCACATTGGTATCGATCATCTCTTCCCAGTCGGTAAGCTCTCCTTCCTGCAATTTACTCACTCCCCGGGCCAGACCGGCGTTATTGATCAAAATTTCAATAGCTTGCCATTCCACCGGTAAAGTATCGATTTTTTGCTGAACTTCCCTCTGATGGCGCACATCAAGAGGAAGAGCCAACCAGCGTCGCCTGTATTTTTGTTCGATTTCTCTGCCTATCTCTTGCAGACGAGTCTCCCGGCGGCCGATTAAAATGGGATGGACTCCTTCGCGGGCCAGGGCTAAAGCAGTTGCCCGGCCGATTCCTGATGTGGCACCGGTGATTAGAGCGATTTTATTTTGAAGTAAAGACATGGCAAAGCCCTCGCGTTTGAATAGACCGTCTATTTTACTATATTTTCTCATTAAATGGTAGTCCTTTCCAAACAATCGTGGCTTCAGGCAAAACGCTTTTGAATAATAAATAAAATATATTATAAAATAATTGATAATTAGTAACTTTTTTAATAATTTTATGCTGTATTTCAAAAATATTAGAAAGAACATTCATCGAGGCCGGAAAATGAAAACGATTCGAGTATCTGTCCCGGGAAGAATTTGTCTTTTTGGTGAGCATCAGGACTATCTCAAGCTGCCCACGATTACGGCAGCTATTAATTTAAGAGTTGAGGTTTCCGGATCCCCGCTCAAAGAACGACAAATACTTTTACACCTCCCCGATATTCATGCGGAGGAATTTATTTCATTAAACAACGGGGAACTCGCTTATGATCAGGAGCGGGATTATTTTAAGAGCGTATTTAATGTGCTGCGGAGAGAGGGTCTGGAATTGGAAAACGGATTGGAATGTACTGTTCGGGGGGATATACCGATTAATTCCGGGACCTCATCATCTTCTGCACTGAATGTGGCCTGGGCCCGTTTCTTAACCATGGCGGCTTCTTCACCTAAACCTGAATTCTCTGATCCGGCCTTTATTGCTCGCATGGCTTACCTGGCGGAAGTGGAAGAGTTTGGCGAGCCGGGGGGCATGATGGATCATTTTGCCACTGCCTTCGGCGGTGTATTGCACATGGAATTCAATTCCGAAGTCAAATTGACTTCTTTAAAGAACCGATTAAAGGATTTTGTCCTTGGGGATTCGGGGCAGGCTAAAGATACCAAATGGATTTTAAGCCATGTTAAGGACAATGTATTAGAGGCGGTTAAAATCATTCAGAAAAGAGAACCTTCCTTTAATTTAATGTCCTGCCCCCCCCAAGATGTGGATCATTATCATTCCTTTCTTACCGAAGAGCAGAAAAATGTATTACAGGGTGCTTTACTCAACCGGGAAATTACTAAAAAAGCAAAAAGCCTTTTTATGCAGGATCGTTTTGATCATCAGGCCTTCGGGCATCTCTTAAGCGAACACCATGAAGTGCTTGATCGTTGGTTGGGTATCAGCACTCTTAAAATTAATCGTATGCTCAATGCCGCCTTAAAAGCCGGAGCGTACGGAGGCAAAATCAATGGGTCGGGCGGCGGCGGATGTATGTTTGCCTATGCTCCCCATAATCCGCAAAAGGTGGCTAAAGCGATTGAAGACGCAGGTGGCAAGGCATATATTATTAAAGTAGATACAGGTATTAAAGAGGAAAAGGTATGATTCATCGTTTCTTCCAGGATACTCAGAAAGGAAAAGTATCCGCCAAACGAAGAATTCGTAAAAATCAGATTCTACGTATCTTACGTGACCATGAAATTCTATCCTATACCGGAATTGCCCGCAAGACCAAATTCAGTTTGCCGATGGTTTCCGAACTGGCCAAAGAACTGCTTGAGGAAGAGTACATTCTTCCTGCTCAGCCCGGTGAATCCCGGGTAGGCCGTCCGCCTACAGCTGTCAGGCTCAATCCGGAGGCGGCTTATGTACTGGGCATCGATTTAGGGCGCACCTATGTCAATTTCGTACTAATCAATCTGCATGAAGATATCGTTCTGACTTTAAGCCTACCCACAGGGGATATAGAGGATCAGCCTCATGTTATTAAAACCATGGACACTGGTATTGAACAGGTTGTGATGGAAAGCCGCATTCCGGCTGAAAAGTTACTGGGAATCGGCGTGGCCATACCCGGCCTGGTCAACCATGAGACCGGATACAGCTTCACTTATTTAAGTGAAAACAAACAACCTGTCCAGCGCCTGTTACAGGAACATTTCGGACATTATGTGGCAATTGACAATGATGTAAATGCCATGGCTTTGGGTGAGATGCGTTTCGGCAAAGCCAAAGATACTCAGCATGCAATTTGTATTAATCTGGGTTGGGGAATCGGAGCCGGTTTTATCCTGAACGGCGAATTATATCGTGGAAATTCCGGTTTTGCAGGTGAGTTCGGACATATTATTGTGAAAGAGGATGGAGACCTTTGTACTTGTGGAAAAAGGGGGTGTCTGGAAACCGTAGCTTCCGGCCGGGCAGTAAGTCGGATGGCCCGTGCGAAGCTGGAAGGCGGGGCTCCAAGTCAGTTGAATAAGGTGCTCAGGGGAAAAATCGATCAGATCGATCCGGAAAGTATCATTAAATATGCCCAGAAAGGGGATCAGTTCTCCATAGATATGATTCGTAACGAAGCCGAATATATCGGCAAAGGTTTATCGATTCTCATCAATCTGCTCAATCCGGAGATTATTATTTTGGGTGGACGGGGAAGTGAGGCAAGAGAAATCATTCTTCATCCCATTCAATCGTCTATTCAACGCTATGCGCATGTGAATTTACAAAAAGAAGTGAAAATTGTATGTTCGGATTTGGGCTACAAGGCAGGAAGTCTTGGGGCGGCATCCCTGATTACCCGGGAAATTTTCGAGCCGTCTCACTTGAATCCTAACAATTACGTATAATAAAGTATACCGTCTGTTCTTAGAATCACGAGTATTCTGAAGAAACGATGTGAAATAAGATTACTTCTCAGTAAGAATTAATTAGATGGACAGGAAGAAAGGTTATCAAATGAATCCGACATTGTTGGTGCTGGCCGCCGGGATGGGTAGCCGCTACGGGGGGTTAAAACAGGTGGATCAATTCGGGCCCTCCGGGGAATCCATTCTCGACTATTCCATCTATGATTCTTTAAAGGTGGGATTTAAAAAGGTCGTCTTTGTGATTCGTCGCGATATGGAGAAGCCATTCACGGAAAGTGTTATTAAAAAATTTAAACACCGTGTCGAGACGGACTATGTATTCCAGGAACTGGATGCCATCCCCGCCGGCTACCGGGTAGCGAAGGATCGTGTAAAACCATGGGGTACGGCGCATGCGGTCTGGGTCGCCCGCGAAAAAATAAGGGAACCTTTTGCCGTTGTTAACGCCGATGATTTTTATGGCAGAGGTTCATTTAAATTATTACATGACTTTTTAATAACCAGAAAGCCGGATGAGCATAGATATGCGCTTATAGGATACCAGCTCGATAAAACCCTCTCCGAGCACGGCTACGTATCCCGTGCACTATGTGAAATCGATAAGGAAGGCTTCTTGATATCCATTATTGAACGGACACATATCTTTCGGAAAGACGCATCCGTTGTGTATGAAGACGAGCAGGGTACTCTTCATTCAGTAAAAGATAATCCGCTGGTCTCCATGAATATGATGGGTTTTACCCCGGCAATATTTCCTGCTCTGCAAAGATACTTTATGGACTTTTTACAAACAGAGGGTCAGAACGTGAAAGCGGAGTTTTTTCTGCCTTCCGTGCTGAACCGATTGATCCATTCCGACCATACCCGCGTACAGATTATCCCGACAAATGAAAGCTGGTTCGGAGTGACCTACAAGGAAGATAAAGCCATCGTCAAGGATAAAATCAGACAGTTGATCGAGAAGAGTCTCTATCCGCCGCGCCTCTGGAAGTAATACTATTTATTTTATTAATGTGAAGGGAAACATGAAAATTATCGGAAGGACGGCCTTGGTTTTTTATTACATCGCGATTACCGCAAGGGGGGTAAACGGGTAGATGGAAAATTCATGGGGGTACCCGTGGAATCGGTTGTAATCAGGATACATTATACCGCTATGCCGAAGTCGGTCACTGCAATGATCCGGATAGGTTGGTAGGGGGACAGGTGGGCTGGGCTCCGTTCCGAGCAGAAATTTATCGCCCGCATCCTACCCCAGAAAGGAATCTGGTACCGATTAAAAAAGATACATTAAATATATTTAAATATCGTAAGGACTTTTTTAAAGCCGGAGGTTTTAATGAATAAATTAACAGGAAAAAGAACGGAATATTTCGGTCTGATGGTGGGAATACTGATTTCACTATTCAGTGCTTTGCCAGCTCGCACCATTATGGGGGATAAAGCCTTTTCTGCCGATGAGATACAATTCACCTTACAGAATAAACGGGTGCATCTTACGGTTATTTTTAAGGATCAGAAACTGGTTGGGACAAAAATAGCAGCTCAAAAATCGGCAAAAAACTATTTCAGAGGAAGTGTTCCGGTTGTTGAATCGGACGGGAATTTCGCTCTTGATGTGATGTGGACGGATTGGCAGGCTCCCGGTAAAATAAATAATGCCGACAATCCTGTTATATTAACCGAAAAAGACTTCCGTTTGATAAAAGTCGATACTCTGTCCCCAAAGGAGGGCGTGAAAATACTCCGCTTTTTCATGAAAGAACAGGGTGGCCCGTTGAATGTAACACTCTCCTATAGCCTGGCCAAAAAGTCCTTTTTTGTAAAAAAACAAATTGCCGTACAGGATACGGTATACGGCTTTCACTTTTTACGTAGGATTTATCCCCTTTACGAAAAAATAACACGGCCATTTCGGCCGATTAAAAAAGGGGGATTCGGGCAGCCCGTTGTTTTGCGTGATAGCGATGGAGGCGTTTTTTTGGGTTTGGAATATCCCGCTTCCCGGAATATACTGATTCAGGATCAGAAGGCCTTAAACATCGTTGAGTGTAGTGTGGAAGTGGGCAGGAAGATAGAAGATCAATTTATAGAGAGTGGTTGGGTCGTCATTGGAATTACACCGCCGTTCCTGGAAAAGCTCTGGTTTTCCCGCTATTTGCAAACGATCCGGGTAGCAGCCCTGCGTCCCTATACGCTTTATAATAGCTGGTACGACCTGCGTTCACCTGCTTTTCCCAACATAGCTAAAAAAAATATAATGAATGAGCAAAATATATTTCGCATCATCGGTCTTATCCAGAAAAATTTTGTTGAGAAAAACCACATTCATCTTGATGCATTTGTTCTGGATGATGGCTGGGATTCGTATGCCAGTGACTGGCAGTTGCGCAAGAAACAATTTCCTCACGGTATGAAACCGGTTGCCGACCGGCTTAAGAGGATGAATACCCATCTCGGTATCTGGTTCGGACCCGGGGGAGGATATTCTTCCGCCCGCTTGAAACGCGTCAACTGGATGAAGGAACACGGCTATGAGACGGTAGGAAAAAATAGTGTCGGCCAAAATGAAATGCTCTGTCTGGCCGGGAAAAAGTATAGTCGGCTTTTCAAGAAACGGGTTACGGATTTCGTCAATCGGGATGGTGTACGTTTTTTTAAATGGGATGGTATTCAGTTTTCCTGCAGTGAACCGGATCACGGCCATGCCATTGGTATCTATTCCCGGCGGGCGGTTTTGGATACGCTGATTTCCATGTGCAGAGCTGTTCGTGCCAAACATCCGAATGTCTTCCTGAATATTACATCAGGAACCTGGCTGAGTCCCTGGTGGGTGAAATACGCCAATCAAATCTGGATGAGCGGCGGGGATTATGGTTTTTCCCATGTTCCTTCCTTCAGTCAGCGGGATGCGGCTATGACATACCGCGATATCGTTCTTTACCAGGATTTTAAAGTTCATGATCTCTGGATGCCCATTGCTAATCTGATGACCCATGGCATCATTAAGGGTAGTCTGCAAATGTTAGGGGGAGAGCAGGAACCGATCGACAAGTTTACCAATAATGCTTTGTTTTATTTTGCGCGCGGAGTGTCCATGTGGGAACTCTATATATCCCCGGATATTCTTTCCGATGCGGAGTGGTCGGCAATCAGTCAATCACTGCATTGGGCGAAAGAAAATTTTAATGTCTTAAAGCACACGGAGATGGTGGGTGGCAACCCGGGCATCAAGCAAGCCTACGGGTATATTCATTTTAACGGTAAAAAAGGAATTATTGCCGCCCGTAACCCCTTTATTGAAAGGAAACAATTGCATGTCAAGTTAGCCGAGCAATATAATTTAGATCCCCGGGCCAGGAACCTGGTGTTGGAGCGGATTTATCCCGACCACCGGATCGATACCCGCCTGTACGGGACGGGTGATTCGATCACTCTGAATCTGGACGGATACGAGACAGCCGTATATGAAATGTATCCCTTACAGGATGCCAGCGAACCCCTGTTGGCCGGGGTCGATTTTGATGTCGTAAGCAGGGCAGGTAAAACTCTTCGAATAAAGGTGTACCCTTCAATAACCGAAAGTACGGAACCCGGAGTTAAAATATTGAATCCCAAATGGGTCAACTCTTTTTCAGTAAACGGCAAAAATGCCAAGATAGACCATCTTTCCTTAAATTTGTCGTCAAAAGAAGCGGCAGTAACCGATTATGATTTGAAAGAAGAACATTCAGGCACTTTGCTCAGCCACTTTACGGTTTCACCAATAATTCGGGACGGTCAAATCTCTTTGCTCTTGCAAAAAAATAAATCTTCGAAAGAAGCAGATACTCTGCAAGTGAAAATGACGGTCGATCAAAAGGATGTTACTCCTCGCATTAAGCATCAACGGGGAGACTGGGCCTGGTACACAACGGATATTCAACCCGGCAGGCACCGCCTACAAGTCAGCGTTAAAGCAACCGGTTGGCAGGGTAAAATATCCCTGTGGCTCATTGGGTTTCAAAAAATGAAAACAAAAGAAGTGCGCATTGTGAGTAGCAGAGAACTGAAAGATCGCCCGCTTCCGGCGCAGCCCTGGCCCGCGGGAACCCGGAAAATCCATTATAAGCTGGGTGAGCTGTCCGTTAATCTGCCATAAAACGGAAATGAATCAATAGACAGGAACCGAATTTTCATGTTTCAACTTAAACAGGTGATCGAAAATGACCTGGAATTACAGATTCTAACGGACGATCGAAGCGGACAATCGCTTTCCGTTGTGCCGGAATTCGGGGCGAATGTAAATCAACTGATTCTGCGAAGCGACGGGATATTATATTCCGTCCTGGATGGGAATAGGGATAGGGAATCGTTCGCAGGAAAAAATATATTTAAAGGAGCCCATCTAATCCCCTTCCCGGGACGCATTCATGGCGGAATTTATTCTTTTCAGGGGAAAGAATATCATTTGCCTTTAAATTATCTGGAGGAAGGTCATGCCGCTCATGGTTTTCTGTACAATAAAAAATTTCGCCTGATTGAACAACGGCTGAACCCTTCCTTCGGAGAAATCAGTTTTTCCTATGATTATGAAGACCCATTGCCAGGTTATCCCTTTCCCTTTCGTACACGAATCACCTACCGTCTGGAACAGGATCAGGGATTTACCTGCCGGGTAAGTATTCAAAACAAGAGTAATCATGACCTGCCTCTCGGAATCGGTTGGCACCCTTTTTTTTTATTTCGGAACGGGATTGATCGATTGCATCTGCAATTTCCTTCCAAAGAACTTTTCGAAGTAGATATGAACATGATACCCGCAGGAACACGTAAACCCTATCGTTTATTCAATCAATTAAAGCCTTTGGGAAATCAGCAACTTGATTCGTGCTTCGAGTTGCAATCCGACGCTGATCGTCATGTCATCGAGTTATTTCATCCGGATCAACGGGTAAGTATTCAACTCTGGCAGGAAGGCGGGGAGAGCAAATTCAATTACCTGGTGGTCTATACTCCTCCCCAAAGAAAATCCATTGCCGTAGAACCCCTAACCTGTGCCTCCAATGCTTTTAATAACAGGGAAGGGTTAATCATATTATCCCCGGATCAGGAATTTAACGCTTCTTTCGGAATTCATTTAAGGAAGGTGGAATGAATAGATTCTAACATTCGGTGATAACAGGAAACTAAATTTTCAGGAAAGGATAGAGATGAATTTGAGTTATTTGGACATGGCTATTGTTCTGTTGTACATCCTCATTGTTTTTTTCTCGGGAGCGCTTGTAAAAAAATATATTCACGGGATCAGTGATTACCTGGTTGCGGACCGGTCGATGGATTTCAATCTGGGCTTAATATCCATGATGTGTACGGAAATAGGAATGATTACTTATATTTACTATGCACAACTTGGCTATAAAGCGGGCTTTTCCGGACTGATGGCGGCCTTTCCGCCGCTTATCGCATACTGGTTCCTTGGGAAAACCGGATTTATTATTAAACCTCTGCTGGAAATGAAGATTATGACCATACCGGAATTTTTTTCCCGGCGCTTCAGTAAAGGGGTTCGGTTTTATGTGGGCATCATTATGGCCATTGGCGGTATTTTAAATTTCGGCGTATTTCCGGGAGTAGAGGCTAAGTTTATCAATATCGTTACCGGAATACCTCAAACACATATCCTTTTGACCATGGTTGTTTTACTTACGGTGGTGCTGCTGTACACTCTGGTGGGGGGCATGGTTTCGGTGATCATTACCAACTATATTCAATATGCCCTGCTAAGTTTTGGCATGGTTTTTATTACCGTAGTTGGCCTGTTTAAAGTCAATTGGAATGTTATTTTGCAATCGGTGACTACTTCTCTGGGAGAAAAAGGTATCAATCCTTTTTTCCCTTCGGCCCTGGACGGTGAATTCGGGATCGGATTTCTAATCTGGCAAATCTTACTTTGGGTCGCTTTGCTGGTCGGCTGGCAGGCCATATCCATGCGTCTTTTTTCATCCAAGGATTCCAGGGTGGGCAGGAAAATATACACCTGGTCGGGATTAATGTTTTTTTCACGGGCTGTTCTGCCGATTTTTTGGGGAATCATAGCTTTGGCCTATTTGGGCAACGGAGTGGACTCCCTGGAAGCATTACCCCGGTTAATCCTGAAAATTGTTCCCAGCGGGTTTCTGGGCCTGATCTTTGCCGGTTTACTGGCTGCTTCCATGTCCACTTATTCCAGTTACTTACTGTCCTGGAGTTCAGTGGTTTCTCAGGATATTATCGGTACGATTATTCGTTTCGTGACCGGGAAAGATACCAGTTCTAAAAATCAGATTATCATCAGTCGAATTACAATGGCAGGGGTGATGCTTTTTATCATCTGGTGGTCGTTGTTCCATAAACTGGAGGGGTATTTGTACTTTTATTTAAACATGACCGGAATGTTGTTTATTCCGGGTGTTTTGATGGGTGTGGCTTTCGGCATCTACTGGAAGAAGTCACGTTCCGGCGGTGCCTATACAGCCTTTACCCTGGGAATGATTCCTCCTATTCTCTATCTGATTTTACCCCAGGATATTCGAAGCGGCTGGACTTCCGTTATGGGTTGGGGAGGCTTTCTACTGGCCTTTTTGGGCATGATTATCGGCTCATGGGTTCATAATTTAATTCGTCCACAGTTGGCAGAGGAGGGGACAAAATGAATTTCTGGGAAATTTTTTGGGGTCTGGTTGTTCTTTTTTCCATTATATCGTTTACGTATATGTCGGTGAAGATCCTTTACTCTGGGTTCCCCGAATTGAAAGAAATGTTTACCGCCCTTAACGAGAAGGCCAATGGTAAAAATAATTCAATACGTTAATGCGTTTACAATAACCGGGTAAGATACCCTGATTTCGGAAATCCTGCCCTGTGGAATCGAAATAATGAAAAAACCGATTCTTTGGATTTTGGGGTATACTTGGTGATCTTAAGTTGAATATTTATGGAGGCATAGGAAGGCTCCCTTTTTACTGAGGATAGTTGTTTTAAAAAGATGAATAATTTATATTACATTTCAGTATTCACAACCTGATTGATCCAAAAAGGGAGGCAGGATGCATTTTTCGGTCTTAGATATTGTCGTCTTTGTGAGTTATATCGTCGGTATTGTATTCCTGGGATTATGGGTTTCCAGAGAAAAAAAAGGACATGAAAAAAATTCCCAGGATTATTTCCTGGCCAGTAAGGCTTTGCCCTGGTGGGCTATCGGTGCTTCACTCATTGCCGCTAATATCTCCGCCGAACAATTTATCGGCATGTCCGGTTCCGGTTTTGCCATCGGGTTGGCTATTGCTTCTTATGAATGGATGGCTGCCTTAACTCTGTTGATCGTCGGTAAGTTTTTTATGCCGATCTTCATCGAAAAACAACTCTATACCATCCCGGAATTCATCGAACAACGTTTCAGCAAGGAACTGAAAACCATTCTGGCCGTCTTTTGGATTGCCCTGTTTATCTTCGTTAATTTAACCTCGGTTCTATTCCTCGGTGGCAAGGCTCTGGATACGATTGTGGGCAGCGGAGACGGTAGTTTGCTCATTTATGCCATTTTGGTGCTGGCCTTTATCGCCGCCGCTTACTCCCTGTACGGCGGACTTTCCGCCGTGGCCTGGACCGATGTGGTGCAGGTAGCCTTGCTGGTCATCGGAGGATTGATTACTACCCTCATTGCCTTAAACGCAGTGACTCCGGAAGGAGGCATCATTCACGGTTTTGAGCATATTCTCAAACATGCCGGCAGCAAATTCCACATGATTCTGAATAAAGATAATCCGCAGTTTTTTAATTTACCCGGTATCGCCGTACTTATCGGCGGTATGTGGGTAGCCAATTTGTATTACTGGGGATTTAATCAATATATCATCCAAAGAGCATTAGCCGCTAAATCGTTGCGTGAGGCTCAACGGGGTATTGCTTTTGCCGGTTTCCTTAAGCTGCTCATCCCGCTGCTGGTAGTTATTCCAGGGATCATCGCGTTTGTGATGTTTACCCAACCTGCCGGAACGGCAATCATTCCCGGCGTTAAAGAAGCCTTCCTGAAGACCGGTGGCGGTATTAATTACGATAAAGCTTATCCCTGGCTGATCAGTGTATTCATCCCCTCGGGATTAAAAGGTTTGGTTCTGGCAGCGTTAACAGCAGCTATCGTTTCATCGTTGGCATCCATGCTTAATTCTACTTCCACTATTTTTACCATGGATATATTTAAACCCTATATTAAAAAGGATGCCACGGAAAAACAGATGGTATTCACGGGTCGATTAACTGCCGGGATTGCTTTACTCATTGCTATAGTCATGGCACCGGTTCTCGGTAATATTCCGCAGATGTTCCAATATATTCAGGAATATACGGGGCTGGTAAGTCCCGGCATTTTGGCCGTATTTTTGATGGGACTTTTTTGGAAAAAGACAACCAACAAAGGCGCTATCATTGGAGTCACCCTTTCGATTGTCGTGGCCCTGCTCTTAAAAATACCGGCGATAGGTTTGCCTTGGATGGATCAAATGCTCTATACCTTAATCATCACCATGGTCATTATTATGGGAGTCAGCCTGACCACTTCTGCCGATGTGGATGATCCCAAGGGCATTCCTCTGACCAGCGCTACTTTTAAGACAGGTTCGGTTTTCAACATCAGCTCTTATACCATTCTGATCATTCTGGCTGTACTTTACACGGTATTCTGGTAAACGACGCAATGTGGTGCAGGATATTATGATTTTTTGTCCGGTGCTCAAAATTATGAGGGAAAAATAAATTGACAACGCTGACCGCTTATCGATATTTCCGGGGCGAATTACGAAAGTTATTTCCATGACTATACAGGATGAAAAAGCAGTTAACCGATCACCGCAGTTACCTCTTTAGAAGGATTATTTCATAGATTTTTTAACCAGATTAGTTCCCCAGAAACAGGAATCCGCTTAATATGATTTTTAAGAAAAGGATTAATCAATTTCGCTTATAAACCGATATATTGTATGATAAAAAAAAACCGGACAAACCAAGCCCGTATAATTATCGACCGGTTGGTATGTATGTTTTCCGGTTTTATAAGGTTGCCGGCGGAGATTGAAGTATGATTTACTCGGAGAAAAAATTCCATAGGTAAAACTTTACATTAAATAATCCTGTTTGATGAACCAAGGTTAAATAAATAACATAATTGTTCTAATAATGCAAGGAGACGACATGAATATACAGTTGGTTGAAACGCATCGTTCAGATATGTAAATACCTGAGCGGAGCGGAAGAGGCTTAAGGCTGTATCATAAACGTGGGGCAAAGATCCCGTGAAGGAGACTGGT
>Ga0256841_1001411_pt1 | contig 20999 bp, 16 predicted proteins | sample 356308metaG_FD_185971 | JGI IMG/M metagenome (GOLD analysis project Ga0256841, IMG submission 185971) | Hydrothermal vent microbial communities from Mid Atlantic Ridge, Atlantic Ocean - 356-308 | ecosystem: Environmental > Aquatic > Marine > Hydrothermal vents | place: Atlantic Ocean: Mid... | reverse complement strand
TCCCCCGGGGCGATAAAACCGAAACCCATCGCATCAATCCGAAACATCCCCAACGAATTGAAAGAGTACGCTGCGCGTGCGCGGCCGGTTATCAAAATCCATAAGAATGATTTGCTGCCAGGTTCCCAGAACAACCCGGCCTTCCAGCACCGGAACCGTAAAGGAAGTACCGATCAATGTGGAGCGCAGATGGGCATAACCGTTCCCATCGTGCCAGGTATCGTCATGATGGTAGCGCCGCTTCATGGGAGCGATCGTTTCCAGCATTTCAGGAATATCTTTAAGCAGCCCGGGTTCATATTCCACGGTACTGATGGCAGCCGTGGATCCGTCGATAAAAATCAATACATGGCCCTGCCGCAATTGATGCTTCTGGACAAAGTGCCTGACCTCGCCGGTCAGATCGATAATATCCGTAAACCCTTTGGTATGCACCGTTACCCGGTCGCTAACAACCATTTTGTGCCTCTTAAGATAAGAAATGGAACCGAATAACGGAAATATACGATTTTTATCAGAAATAAAAAAGGGGAACCGAACGGTTCCCCTTTTGTGTCGATGTAACGATGATGATTTTACTTTAGAATCGATGCCAAGATAATTCCTAAAACCAGCCATAATGGAATGGATATCAGCAAAGCCCAGATAATTCCATTGGCCGTTTTAAGAGAACGGGACAGGCCTTTCTTTTCCAGGGCGCGATTGATTTTCAAACGTACTTCTTCGATATGAAACGGTTTGGAAAGGTAATCGTAAGCGCCTTTTTTAATGGCCTCCACTGCGGTTTCAATGGTAGGATGAGCGGTAATCATCAGGAAAACGACTTTGTTATCCGTAGCTCTCACCCGTTTCAGCAATTCGATGCCATCCATTTCCGGCATATAGAGATCCGACAAAACCACATCGATTTTTTCTCTTTTAAGCACTTCCAGGGCTTCGACCCCGTTTGAGGCAACATGAGGTATATAGTCCAGGTTTTTTAAGACACTGGAAAGAGTTTCGCGTACATCCTCTTCATCATCCACAACCAGAACATGTCTTGCTTCGCTCATTTCTTCTCCTCTTTTGGTATAATTTATACCATCGGTAAAAGCGGATCAAATGTTTAGAAAAATTTATTTAATTTTGTCTTAAAAGTAATCAGTGCAGGGTATTTACCCGGGCAAAGGATTGTTTTCTGTATTCACTGGGCGACAGGCCTTTGCGACGTTTAAAAGATCGGCTAAAGCTGGAAAGATCGCTATAACCTAATAGACGTGAGATATTATTGGCGGAGAGATTAAAACGGGACAGAATTATATCCTCGTAATAATTCAATACCTGCTGCAGAAACGTGCGAAAAGAGATTCCGGTTTCGCGTTTAAATTCCTGGCTGAAATAGCCGGGACTGATTTTTAATGCTCTGGCAATCGAAGCGCTGTTGATTTGATTCATCTCTTCGGATTCGATGAGTGAAATGGCCTGCTGTATGCGCGGTGATATTTTTTGGGTTGCAATCCCGAATCGCTGCAAAGGAATCTTACGCCAGTATTGATCTTTGGCTTTTTCAATGAAAGAATACAGATTATCGGCCCGGTTGTCGCCGATGATTAAATTTAGATGCGGATTTTCCGAAAAGATTTTCAGCCCGTCGCCGGCCAGTGAGTGATTAAAAATAACAATCGGTATCTGTGCCGAATCCTCAAGGATCTCCTTAAATCCGTTACGGGTTAAATTGGACATATCGTCGGTAATAACGGCCAGATAATTGAGCAGGGCATCTTTGTTGTCCGACCAGATATCGGTTGTGGAACATACCACTGTGCGTACATCGATAAAGCGATTTAAGACATTCCGACACTCATTTTCAATTGTCTTATCATCCGTAAGGACAAGTGTTTTATACATGTAATTTCGATCCATATAAAATGAGAATTAGCTCATAAGGATATTAGGTAAAACACCTGTTTTGGATTGTGACCAATTACGCTTTTGGGAGGGTTATTTTAACGAATGATAATTAATTTTCCGCTGCTAATTTTTTTGTTGTTTTTATCACGCACCACATACATATACACACCGGTGTGAACCGCTCGGTCGGCATTATTAATTACGGTCCACAGAAATATATGATTCAAGTTAATCTTTCTGAAAACCAGCTCTCCCTGAAGATTGTAAATCAAAAGCTGGCTGGATACCGGTAAATTCGAGAAATAAACTCCGGGACCATCCTCAGGATGATAAACCCTGTAAGGAATGGGGAAAACATTAATTTCCTTACTCAGCGAACCCGTCTCAAAAGTGGAGTCTGTGGTTGTAAATATGATTCCGTTCGAATCGGTGGAAACAATCTGAAAATGATACAGCTGATTGGATTCCAGATTTTCCAACAAAACCTTGTGTTCGGTAACATACTGCTCATCTACTGCTTTCTGCTGGCCGTAGTCTGTATCCAAACCATATTTAATCACATCTCTGGTCTGTAAATTGGTAGACCAATTAAGCAATTTATTGGTACTGTTCCCGAAGGAACGGACAATAACCGGAGATTGCAAATTATCTTCCAGTACTCTTACTCTAAAAGAAGTGCTGGCTTGCAGTCCTCCGGAATCGGTTACGCGCAATAAATAGGTTTCCTCGGCCAGAGGAACCGGCGGACTGAAGAAGGTAATCTCAAAATTATTTATATCGATGAAATAGCCTATTGGACTATTTCCACCTGCCAGTAGTTCCACGCTGCTGATATCCGATAAGCCATCGGCGTCCCTGATGTAATCTTTAAGATTCATTATATAAATCGAATTGGCCAGAAAAACGATGTCTCCGATGGGCTCCAATACAGGGGGATCGTTAACCGGATTGACGACAACGGTGATGGTATCAAAAGCCACATTGTTATCCGGATCCTCTACCTTTAAATAAATATCTTCCTGTCCATTCCAGTTCGGATCGGGTGTGATTTGCAACTGAAGCGCTTGTTTATCGAAAGTTCGCTGAATATGATTGGGCTGAGAAATTTCCCAGGTCAAATCCGTGACGCTATTATCCGGATCGGAAACATCCCCGGGAGAATTAAAACGAATGGTTGCAGTATGGTCTTCATCCAAAGAAACCGTATTAACCAGATTGAGGACAGGCGCTTTATGAGGGTCCTGACTGAAGACCACGAGCGAAGCGGTATCCCGGGCGGCACTATCGTCTCTTACAATAAAGCGAATTGTCTCCCGGCCGTACCAATCTTCCGAAACTTGAAAGGTGGCTCTGTTTTGGCTGGAAATGGTGATCTGTACACTATCGTTTCCGGCATATTGCCAATGCAGGCCGGAAATATCATCATCTATATCCGTTACATAATTATTAAGGTCTAAGATTGCGCTCCTGGTAAGGGATAAATCCAGATTGGGCAGGGCGGATATCCGAGGCGGATCATTAACAGGGCGAACATGAATATCCACCCACGCACTATCGGCACCGTCCTGCAGATCTTTAACAAGAAATTTTACTTTTTCCGTGCCATACCAGTCCGGGTCAGCATGCAGAGTGGCCCGCTTGTGGATATTGTCTACCTGACCATGGATATGCTGACTTCCCGTAACCTGCCAGATCAGGTCCTGGGGCTGGGTGTCCCTGTCGTTTACATATTGATTCAGGTTCTCGATTATCAGGCTATTATCTTCATAAAACGAAAAAGAGTTAAAATTATCGCTGTCTATTTTGGGACCTGTTGTTACAGCATGAACCGTCATTTGTACCACATCATAAAAAGAGTCCGAATTCATTACCGTAAACTGTATATGCTCGTCATGAAGGAAAGGAGTGGGCGTTGAGATATGGATCATTCCCGTCTGATCGTTAATCGTGATCTGCAATGAGACCTTACCGCTGTCCGTAGCAGTAATCTGATTATCGGAATACCCCGGAACCTGAATATAATTATGATAATTAAAAGAATAGGTCGTATCGGAAATCAGCCATAATTCATGGGGAAAGCTGTTCTGGATCAAGGGGATGGCTGCACTTACTTCATCGGAAAAATCGCTTTCCAGACCGCTGGAATCGACCGCCTTAAGGCGGTAAAAATAGCGGATGCCCCGGTTCAAAGATTTATCCGTATAAATCATCAATGTATCGTCGCCTTGTATCGGTGTATGGGTTATATTTGTAAGAACGTCTTTTGCCGGTGATTGTTCAGAGCGAAAAATGATGTAATGATCCATATCCGATTCTTTATTTTTATCCCAGATAAGACGCCATTGTTTAGTCTGGGCAAAAAGCTGGCTGACCGCAAAAAGTAGTAGTAAAAAGATATTAAAAGATACTATTTTATTTGGTTTCAATTCTAACCTCTTTGGAATGTGCACTCTCTTTCTCGTTAATAACCGAAGTCACCGTAATATAGATAACACGATTCTTATGAATCTTCTTAAAGCTCATTTGGTTGGAAAAGAGGGGATGAGCATTAATTCGGGTCCATTTTTGCTGGCCTTTACTCCGGGCATAAACATAATAACGCGCTCCCGGTACCCGCTCCCAGCGGATCAATAGTCCGCTCTGCGTGATTTCATAGCGAACATTGTGCGGAGGCAGTAATACCGGTTTGGGAATGGCATAAAAATTATTGGTTCCATATCGCTTACCCGGTTTATGAAAGCGAAAAGTAAATCCGATCTTATGGGTATTACCTAAATCGGGATTCATTGAGAAAGCATAGTTGATAAAATACTTTTGTGCAATAGCAAGACCCACACCCATCGTTGGTAAAAATTGAGATTGGTCCCGAAAGCTGTTTCCTATCCGGAAAGAAAGCAAATGAGCGAAACGATATTCGATTCCGGCTACCGGATAGACATCGCTATCCAGGGATTTGATGGCATCGATAGCAATCACCAAACCGCTCACAAAATAGGCCTTATAAGAAATCCCGGCTCGAAAGGTCAACGGTAATTGTTCGCGCTTCACATCATACTGTACTTTTGGGCCCAGATTTTGAACCGCGGCTCCCACGCGAAACCCCGGGACCATGGTATAGAGAAAAAATCCCAGGTCCATGGCCAGCCCATCCGCGCCATAATCTGCCAGTCGGTCGTTAAAGTATTTTACACCCAGTCCCAGAAAAAATGAAGGAGTAATCTTATAGCCGATTCCCAATTGAACTACCGAAGTACTAACATTCAACTTTCTGGTGGGTTGTCCATAGATATCCTTACCCTGGATAGTCGGCATCCACATATGGGACATGGAAACCGCCCAGCCCAGCTTATCGTCGAATTTATAGGTAAATATCAGGTGATCCATACGGATGTTCTGAAACCATTCGCTGTGATTCAGCCCCAGGGCGGAACTGGAAATATTGGCCAGACCGGCCGGGTTGTATTGCAGGGCGTTCTCATCATCGGCATAGGCGGTGAAGGCCCCGGAAAGGGAGGCGGTACGTGCGCTTAGGTCACTTCTCAAGAAGAGGACACTGGCCGTACCGGCATTTTTGCTGCCGGTTTGCGAAAAAACAAGATCAAAGTTCAACAATAATAAAACGATACTGAAAATATATTTAATCATCTATACTCCTTGCCTGCAAATCAAACAAATTTGAAGGCAAGATTTATGCCATGGGATACAACAGGTTAAATGGGGCTTTAATCCCTTTTCCCGGCTAAAACCCCGGCGGATTGTACAAAAATTTTACATTTATTCTCAGCCGATTTTTCCGGCCGTTTCTTTTATTGGTCGGTATGATTAAAAATGAAATCTTTTTGAATATATCCATATTGGCCGGCGTTTACAAGAAAAAAAAAGAAGAACAAATCGGACGGATAAGATTCGCTATGGTGAAAATACGGGGTAGCTCACCCCAATCCCGAAGGAACTTATGGAAGAACATTGGCCCGTATGCAACCATCGTGTCATGCCCTTGAAAAAGGGCATCCAGGGAATCGGGGGAAATAAAGTTATTGCACCCTTTGCATCAAATATTCGGTGAAAGCTTTCAGTTCATCGGCTTTAGAGCCGAATATTTTCAGCGCGTCTTCTGCTTTCCGACGATACTCATTCAGATATTTACGGGCTTTTTCTTTGCCGACCAGGTTAACAAAATTCATTTTCTCTTCTTTGGATGAGTGACCGACCGTACGATCATGTTCATTCAGATCCAGCAGATCATCCACAATCTGGAAAGCAAAACCGATATCCTGAGAATAGCTGGTAATGGCCTCCATCTGCCGGTCGGAAGCGTGTCCCGCGAGGGCGGCGATCTGACCCGCAGCCTGGAAAAGAGCCGCTGTTTTTTTCTGATTAATAAATTCTATGATTTCAAAATCAATGTCTTTCCGTTTTAATTTAAGGTCGACGAACTGGCCGGCGGGCAATCCGTTAAAACCAAAAGCCCTGTCCAATACGGAGGCCATCTGCAGGCGCTCTTCTGCAGACAGCGTATTATTGGAAAGAATAAGCTGAAGCGCTTCGGAAATAATTCCGATACTGGCCAATAAAGCCACGTCCTGCCCGAAAACCACATGATTGGCCGGTTTGCCGCGGCGCAATTGGGAATCATCCATATAGGGCAGATCGTCCATAATCAGGGAAGCGGCATGCACTAATTCGATGGCACAGGCCGGATCAATCATCTTTTCCCGGGAAACGTCAAATAAACGGCTCACCAGAACGGCAAATACGGCCCGAACCCGTTTCCCGCCACTGACAGAATATGAAGCGGATTTGTATAAGGCATCAACCAGCGGATTATTATTCTTTAAGATCTCTTCTAATTTCTGGTCTACTAACCGTTTGATATCGGTCAGATAATTTTTTATACGTTCTTGCATGCTAAAAGCTCCTCGGTAATCCCATTCAATTCTTTTGAATATAAGCAATTATTGATAATTAAAAAATGGAAGAAGTTAATAAATTTGGAAAATATTTCAATGCAGAAGCCAGGATTTGAATACACGCATTAAAGATGAAGGCTGAAACAACATATTCGTATAACTTGCATTGGCCAGAGGGCAGGCGCATTCTCTGTTTTTTATACTTTTGCGGATAGCCTGAGCCCGGGGGCTGTTCCAGACCTTTGTGAAATCATAGTTATGTTCACGCAGATTCCCCATGGAATCGGCCCGGACACAACAGGGCCATACCTCACCATCGGGGGAAATTTGAGCTGAAGCAACGCCGGCATAGCAGGGAATTACCTGGCGAGGTCGAGTCAGATACGATTTAACCATTTGATAATATTCAAATCGAAAGGAACGGGCAATTTTAGCCAGTCCCTTTAAATGATCCTTTTTCATCTCCGTTAACAGAAAATCGATGGCCCGTTCATATGATTGCGCCTCCGGGGCAATGGGTTCACCGACTGTGCCCAACTCAACGCGTTCTTCGGCAATCTCGGTAATAAAGGAATCGGGTTTAAATTTGATTAATTCCTTATAAATATCCGGGAAGCGCTGCACATTAAAGGCGGAAATAACGGTATGAATTCCCAGAGTGAAATTGGAATAGTGACGTAATTTATCAAGTTCCTGGTAGGTTTTCATGGCTCTTTGCCAGTTACCCGGAAAACCGCGAATGCGGTCATGTTCTTCAGCTACTTCATCCAGAGAAAGATTGATGATAATATCCGTATCGGGACAGGAAGTAACAATTTCCTCCACCCGTTCCGGAATGATTCGGTACAGGCTGCCATTCGTGGGAATATTAATGATGCCCGGTTTGCAAATATCATGGGCCGCCTTACAAATATCCGTAATATCCTTGCGTAGAAACGGCTCTCCCCCGCTCATAGTAAACCAGTATGGCGCATCGCCTAAAGAGCTAAAAGTTTTTTTATATTCTTCGACCGTAAAATTGTCGACTTTCTTTTCATACACGTTACAGGTTTTGCAGCGTGAGTTACAGGAATAAAGCAGACTGAGGGTGAGATTAACCGGCAACGGTGCGTTACGGCTCTGCAGACCATAATAGGTTTTATGTGCAGGGATTCGGCTTAAAAGTTTCAGCCGTTTTATATTTTTACTTCTCATGGCAAAATATTTTTCTATTCAAAAATAAGGCGCTATCTAAATTTTTATGGTAATTATCTTTGGCTCTACCGAGGTTCTTGTGAAATCGTATATTAAATAAAGACTGACAATATGATTTTACTGCTTCGTTCATTTTGCATTTAATAATAAAAGTATCCGAAGGATACGAATATGAGTAGCCACAGGCTGCGCCTGTGGAAAAAAGGTAAAAGAGAGCGTGACGCTGAAGGCGTCAAATGTGTAACTCATAATAGCATTCTAACGAAATAGGAAACTATACACCTTGAAAGATCTGGTTTATTTTACCGCCTCACGGTAACCCAATTCGGTTGCATCTTGCCCACAGGCCTGGCTCCTGCCCGGCGGCTGACGGGTGTGGCTACTCATATTACATCACTTCGTGGTATAGGCGGCCATTTTAGTGATGTCTGTTCAGGAGTACTCTGCTATGTGCATGAGTAGCAGAAATTTTGCAGACTGTGGAAACGATTTACCCTGAGAGTCGAACGGGGTAAAATCCCCTTCCATCATCTTATTTTTAAACCCTTTTCGCTCATCTTAGAATAAAGCACCGTATTGCCAACGGTGCTTTATTAACAGATAAAGATTTTAGCCGTATTCCGGTTATCGGATCAGCATCATTTTCTTAGCAGCATGAAAACCGGGCGCCTTAAGTATTGCAAAATAGACACCTGTTGGCATGGCCTCTCCCCCGGCATTGGTACCGTTCCATTTGTAGCTGTAAGAACCGGGCTGAACAGCCCCCTTAAAGAGAGTGGCGACTTCCTTGCCCAATACATCATAGACAGAAAGTTCCAAATTGCGGGTACTTTTAGGAACATCAAATCGTAATGTAGTCGTTGGATTAAATGGGTTGGGAAAGTTAGTCTTCATCTCGAAACGGGTGGGAATGTTCAAATTATCCGCCCTTTTAATAGCACTTGGATTTAATGAACTGTTTTCCGTATCACTGGCTACAACCGGATTGTACTTCGTACTATTATCCGATTCATATTGCTGACCATCCATTAAGGATTGCTGAAAACTTAAACCGGATGACTGGCTATTGTCCGCGATTTCAATTCTAACATGTACCAATTGGGTAGGCGTGGTCGGTAATTCATTTCCGGATTCAGGATAATCGGGATAAACGTACTCCGCCGTTATGGCGAATCTTGACTCCGTATTATCGGTTACATTCACAATGTTATAATAAAAAGCGGGAGCCGATCCCCCCTGTAGAAGCGTGCCTTTTTCAACGGTTACCTTACCCGCACTGACTATCGAACTTCCGAAACCCAGTGTGTTATAATTGATATAGACCTGATTATCACCAATCCGTGTTCCTGTCACATCAGCCTGAGCCATTACATCAAATTCATAATAGCTCGGTGAAGTACCGCTAATTAATACATTGGAGAACGTAAATGTAATTCCTGCCGCCCAGAGAGAAGAAAATGCACCAAGCATCAGCAAGATCAAATATCTTTTTTTCATGATCACTCTCCCGTAAATAAATTGATGTCTCATTTAAAAAGGAACCTGTGTCCCTTTGCCCACATTATTTTTCCAAAAATCATTTTTATCATCGTTTTGTACCTGACCATTCATATTAAAATCGGATGCTTTATATCCGGACTGTCCCACTTCCGATTTCCAATAGTCATTCTTATCCGTATTTTGAATTTGTCCGTTTCCGTTTGCATCTCCGGCATAGAGGCCAAAAACATTCGTATTCAGTTCGATTTGAGCATTACTGCCGTATGCCCGGTCGGCAGCAGCCGTAAAATCATAAAGCGCACTGTTTTCGCTCAAATGTAAGGGATTGGCGCTCATAACCGATAAATGATTGCGGTGACGAATCACTACATAATAATCTCCTTCAGCGATGCCGGAGAAGCTCACCGGTGAAAAGCCATCCGTATCGACAATCTGCCCGTCTTTCCTGAGTATGGCGGCCCGGGTTGCTACGGTAGAGACAGAATCCGTTCCGCTTCGTAATTGCACTAAAACCCAATCGACCATATCGACGGCCGCATATTGAGCGATTTCCCGACCGGGATAATTCCAGGGCGCTACTTGATAGGACTGAACCGAGGGGATATCGTGATTGGAGCGTAAATCCGTTCTCATGCTATCGCCGTCAAACGGTCCCTGTAAAAATATCTTAGCATTAACAAACACCCTGTGGCTGCTTTGCACCAAAACGTCATCAAGCCAAACCTTACCCGCGTTCACTTGTTGAAAAAAATAGGTTAAACCAAAGTAGTTGGCTGCCGTATAGGTTAGATCTTCGGCAACTCCGGCGGTTTGCAAATCTTCAAAACCTCCGTTCTCATCATATTTTAGTTCCCAAAGCCCGTTCTGATCCCGGATAACCTCCACACCTATCAGCTCCGATGACACCCAGTTGAATGCAGTCCGGATAATTCTTCCATCGGGATAGCTGTTCGTTAATCTACACAAGGAAAGGCTGTCCGTATCATCACATAATTCAATGCCCACCGCATATCCGTTGACATCGGTTGTATCATCCACCATTACATAGACCCAGAATTTATTATCGGCATTGGGGACAAATCCGGAATTTTTCAGATTAAATTTCCAGGAGGTTACTCCGCTGTTGACATCCAGACCGTTCAGCGCTGTTCGGATATGGGCCTGACCCGCTGTATCCGATGCCAGATGCTTCAGAGAGTAAATTCCGTTTATAGGTTCAACGGAAGAGACACTCCAGGATTCTCCCGAGTTATCTACCCAGCCATCCATATTACCATCTTCAAAATCATCCTGAAGGAAGATAGTTTGCGCTGATAAGGAGCTGATGAGAAAGACTAATAAAATAATCAATGGCTTCATATACCCTCCTACAGCAATTCGACTAAAATCCTTTTTAAAACAAAATACATTATCCATAGACGTTTGATGTGCGCATCGTCATAATTTATTAAATAATAATGAACTTTCGGGTCTATCGGACATATTGCAGCTTTCTGGCCATAGATCCAGAAGGAGTTGTTAAGCGATAAATATAAGTCCCGGAACTTACCCCTTGCCCCTGATCATTTCTTCCGTCCCAACGGAACAAATAGGTACCGGCCGCCAACTGGCCCCTGAACAGAGTCCGAACTTTCCGTCCCTGATAATCATAAATGGTCAAACGAACCGATTGAGCAGGCAGACCCCGAACCTCGGGTAAACTGAGCTCAATTATGGTATAGCTGTTAAACGGATTGGGATAGTTTTGCTGTAAGTGGAAGGATTTTGGCAATTCGCCATCCAGCACTCTGGTTAAATCACCCGGAACCATGGTTACACTTGTACGGGCGACTTCTGTTCTCAGACCGTTAATATTCACATCGTATAATTTATACCTATACACTTCTCCCCAATACACATTTGGATCGATGAATTGATAATCGCGGCCCACCGATGAGTTATACAATCCGCGTAAATCCGGATCGGTCATATAAGAAGCCAATAGGCTATATGAAGTATCTTGTCCGATGGATCGCCAGATTTCAAAACCCTGATTTTCGAGCTCGGATTGTGTCTTCCAGCTTAATACTATTTTATTATCCGAAATCTGCCCTTTAAAGGCGGTTAGTTCAACAGGGAGCGAGTTATCCGCAGTAGATGATGCTAAAGTAAATTTTGAATACTTGATCAGTTCCGCATCTACCCCGCTGACCGTAATTTTATGGGTAGCGGGTGTTACGGTTTGAGTAGCCGGTTTTAAAATTTCCCATTGGCCGTTTGTCCCTGCCGAAGCATCCCAGTAGCACAGGAGCAAAGTACTCTCATCGGTAATGGCAGACCATTCGGATATGTCATTGTAGTAAAAATCGATTGTGGCCGAATAGGTGTTTGCATCCGTTACTATGGTATAAAAACCTTTTCCCGCAATGTGATGGATTCCGTTGCCGAGGGAAGATCGGTTTGAATTTTCATTATGATTATAAAATACCGATGTATTCCCCCCGCTATAGCCGTTATCAAAATCAATCACAACTTTAGAATTATTAAAAGATTCGGCAGCCGGGTCTCCGGCAGCAATGATTCTTTCTTCGGCCAGGTCGCTCTCCCACCAACTTACCTGGCCCTGTATGGAACTCCCGTCATCCGCATCCTGAGCCGTGCCCACAACATCCATATCGCCATCACCATCGAGATCGGCAGCGGACACATAATATGCGGTAGTGAAAGAAGTGGTGAGCTGATGTTCGGTAAAATTTAAGGAACCGTCATTTTCGAACCAGGATACGGTACTATCATTATCCGCGCAGGCAACTACATCCATATCTCCGTCGCTGTCCATGTCGCTCATAATCGCGTTGCGGCTGTGCGTAAAACTGGTTTTAATCGTATACACGCTGCTGAAGCTGCCGTTCCCGTCATTGGCCCACCAGTCAACGGTTTTCGATTTCCAACCGGCTCCCAACACATCCTGATCGTTGTCTCCGTCCATATCACCGGCAACAACGCTGTTACCGCCATAATAGGTCTGCAATACCTGTTGTTGTGAAAAACTCATGGATGCCTGCTGCGCCCACCAGCGAACGTTTTCATTTTCCTGTGCTTGCTCGGTATAGGCCAGCCAGGCCATACCGACAATATCTTTATCCGCATCCCCGTCAAAATCGGCAACCGCTATTCCCCCGGGAGTGGCACAATTTATAATATTATGAACCGTGAAGGTTGGTGGATTGGCCCCGTCACTTTCCAGCCAGCGAATGTAATCATCGGCAGCGCTGCCGCCAACAATGGCATCACCTACGCCATCCACCAAATCCATATAGCCGTCGATATTCAGGTCCGTGGCGACTATGGTATAATTGAACGGCGCACCGGAACCGATATGCCGTTTGGTCCATTCATTTTCATAGTCGGTAATCGGATTTTCATACCAGACCAGCGAGCTGTCGCTGCTCTGGTTTCCTACCGCTACATCAGGATAGCCGTCTCCGTTTAGGTCCATACAGGCCAACCCGCGAGCAGAACGGAATCGATAATCGATTACTTTGGCGGAGAATGTTTCGGTTCCGTCATTCAGATAGAGCATCACATTGGCTTTGCCGGCGTCTTCGCTCCCGCTTCCTTCGGGATTTGCCGTACAAATAATGTCCAGGTCTCCATCCAGATCGATATCCACCACTACATTCTTTTTGGCTTTTTCCAGAACATCGCTAATTACATTTTTAGTCCAGGTAACCGGATCCTGAGCAAAAAGCAAACCAGCTAAAAATAAATTCAGTATCAGTATTCTCTTCATAGCAAACATCCTTAACAGGTTATTATTTTAATTCTTTTATCCGAGCAGTACCTTTAGCCAGAAGCCCGGACGCAATAAAGCATATTCAGGCAGGGATTGCCCGTAGATCAGCGTTAAAAAAGTCGCAACCGGCCGAAAACGACTTGCCAGGGATAGGAAACGGTTCAGCGTACGTTCGCTGGCAAACCATTTTCTAAATTTCCGGGCATAGAGAAACCCCGGCATTAAGGTCTGATGGTACCATTGATCATAGCCAACTAATGCTTCTTTTCCTGTATTCCCTTGCTGCAAGGCCTCCAATCCGATGCGGGCTGCCATCCGTGCACTATATAGGGCAAAATAGATGCCCCCACCGGTAATTGGATGGATGGAGGATGCGGCATCTCCTACAAGCAGTAGATGATCCGAAACCCTGGAACCGGGCAAACTTCCCAAAGGTAATAATGCACCGCGCAGCGGACTGTCTGCTTCCGCGTTTTTTAAGGCCATCTTAACTGTATCGTTTGTTTTTAGAATATCTTCAAAAATCCGTTTTAAGCCGATTTTTTGTGTACGATTCGAGCGGCGCGGAGCCATAATTCCCACATTGGCCCGGTTTGCAGAAACCGGAAAAATCCACAGGTATCCGGGGAGAATCCGGGAATCATAGAATATCCGAATCCGATTCGGGAAGTTTTCACCCTTATAATAGAGACGCATTCCTTCGAAGCTGTGTTGGAAATCTTCCGGTTTTAAGCCGGCTTCTTTGGCTGTATAACCGGTCGCTCCATCCGCGCCGATAACCAACTGCGTCTTAATTTCGGTCATTCGATCCGTACCAACCTTCTGTAGATGCAAACGATAACCGCCGGTTTGCTTTTCCATTCCGATTAGACGGAATCCTTCATAAACTGAATCAACACACATTTTAGCTTTCTGAAAAAGCAAATTATCGAAAATCTCTCTCGGAATGCAGCCGCTCTTCTTATTTTCTGCATTTGAACCATGCAAATGAAAGGGACTACCGTTGGCCGCATAAAGAGTCATTCCCGTAATGGGGTAGCCCTCCCGGAGTAGTTCATTTTCCGAAAAACCCAGTTCCTGCAAAAGACGAAAAGTTTTAAAGGGAATCCCATCCCCGCAAACTTTATTTCTCGGAAAATGTGCTTTATCGATAAGGGCAACCTCGGCTCCCCCCCTTTTCAAATGAATCGCGGCAGCCGAACCCGCCGGACCCGCTCCTATAACAGCCACCTGAACATTTTTCATAATCGGGCAAAATCCATAAACTTCTTAAAAATCTGCGGGTCGAAAAGACGCATGCAAAAGAAATAAATCAAGAGACTACTACCGATTTTTATTATCAGCGATGCCCATCCGGAAACCTCCGGAGTTAAAACCGGCCAGAGAAGGTTGACCGTTACGAACAGTAAAGTCGCGACTCCGGCAAACCGTAATTTTTTAAAATACATAAAATATGGAATGGAAGCCAGTTGCAAGGCCTTCATCAGTCCCGAAAAGAAGAGGACCCACCAGACGGCTGCTATAGTTAGAATAAGCATATTCAGTCCGTACGGAAAAGCGAGGGCCATGAACCCTAAAAGCAAGACGAAAAAGAGGATATTGAGTTTAAACTCTATAATCGGTTTTCCCTTGGAAAGAAAGATGGCGCTGTTCATCATCCAGAAAGAACGCAATAGCCCAACGACGGTTAATATTTGCAGAGGTACAATAGCTGCACTCCATTTTTCACCGTACACGAGTTCGATAAACTCGGGAGCAATCAACACCATACCGGCAAAGAGGGGGATAACGATTAAGCCTAAATAATAGATCGTACTCAAGATCATATTTTTATAATTTTCCGTATCATCCTGAATCTGAGACAATACGGGAAAAATTACTTTCAGAATATTCTTTGAAATACGCTGAACCGGAAATTCTATAATTTGATAGACCAAACTATACACACCGAGAGGCCCGGCCCCCAGCCAGCGTCCGAATGCGAAACTCGGGATTCGGTTGTTTACATAAGATAAAAGACGGGAATTCATAACAATCCCACCGAAAACGACTAACTCTTTCATAGCAACGAAACTGTACCTCAGGTTCGGTTTCCAGGGAGAAAAGACATTGTAAAGCACGGCCAGTACCACATTTTCAGCTAAGATCGCATAGACGAAACTCCAAACTCCATATCCATCCAGAGCCAGATAAACGGCTACCGAACCGTAAACAACGGTAGAAATCGTTTGTAGTATTCCTATCCTGCGGAAACGAATGGAACGGACTAACCGCGTATAAGGAATACCGCTTATGGCATAGAGGGGGAAAATCAGCACCAATAATTTCAGAATATCTTTCAAACCCGGAAGATAAAAAAATTCGGCTATATATCCGGCGCTTAAATAAATAACGATTCCCCAAAACGAGGCCATCACCAGGTTTACGAAAAAGGTCGTGGAATAATGGATGGGTCGGATTTCTTTTTTTTGTACCAGAGCCGCGCTAAAACCGAAATCGAAAACCACATAGGCAAATTGAGTAAACAATAAAGCGATGGTGATCAAACCGAAATCATCCGGTTGAAGCAACCGGGCCAGGATAACGGTAATCGTAAACTGCAGGGCACGGATTACCAACTCGGCCGTACCCTGCCATTTAATTCCTCTCTTCGACCGATCCGCGAATTCCTGATACGAATTCCGGGTAATGGAATTGATTAAATTATCCGACATACACTATCCGATCAACGACCAAATAGATTCGGCCCGGAAGGATTTTTGTTTACGGATCAGGTTCTGTCGGAGGCGTTGCACTCTTTCAACGGCTGTTCCATATAACAATTCATGTACAGCATTAATGATTTGTTTGCGATTCAGCTTAAGTTGATAGGCCGCCTTCATGGAATAGGTTCCGTACGTCCATTTAAAATCCAAAGGTGTTAACAAATCGGTATAGGGCAATATGGTTTTGCCGACCCCCAATTTTTCCAGTCTACGACCATTTCCTTCCTGTTCGGTATGACCCGGAATTACTAAAGAAGGTTTACCTGCCAAAAGTGTTTCCATGGTGCTGCTGTATCCTCCGTGAAAAATGACAAAATCGCTCTCGGCAATTGCGGAAAATCCGTGTACCCAATCAACAAAACGGATATTGTGTTCCGTATGATTCAATTGTTTCGCGGGCAGTTTCCCAGCGGTAGAAACCAGTACCTGAAATTCGGTTTGTTTGAATACATCGACTATTTGTCTAAAAAAAGCCGCCAGTTGGCCGCGATTGGTTCCGCCTCCTATGGTTACATAAATGTTGGGATATTCGTTCCGACCGGAAAAGAAGGGGATGGGCTGCCGTTCTGAGAAGGAAACAAAGGGCCCCGTATAGGTAACGAGCGCTTCGGTGCCGGGCAAAGGTTCGATTTGCCTGATAGATGGAATCAGATAGGCGTCGCCACGCAATAAATCTTCGCTTGTCTGTATGGAATCAAGACCCAGTGCCAGGGCTTCTTTCAAAAACGGCTCAATACCCGTTGGCCTGGGAATGGGTTCTATTTTTCTCTGCCACCATAAAAAATCGGGTTTAGGTGGGAAACCTGCTTTTCTCGTTACCTGGATGATCGGAAGGGAACATCGTCCGGCCAGAAGCCGGGCCAGCAAGTGTGTATCGCCAATAATGAGGTCCGGTTTAAAACGGATACAGATGCGTTGCAATTGTTTTAAGCGAAAACGCACAATTTGTTCACTCAGATATCCATCCCGCGGAACCTGGTAATCCAAACCCGGGAAATAAACAAATACAGGAGGGGCCTGTATTCTCGAGGTCATTTTATGGTAGGGTATGTGGGGACGCTTCCATTGCCATTTCAACAACCGTTCCCAGCGATAATCCATGGGGAAAACCGGGATATTCAGTTTTTGGGCCGTTTTCGCATATTTGCTTCCCAGTACTATGGCCGCTTCAGAGCCGGATGCCTTTAGTATTTGCGCCAAATACAACATTCTGGACACATGTCCCCGTCCCCCGCCCAGATCATTGGGTAGGAGTAAAATACGTTTGTTCATGCACCTAATATCTCGATATTCCCGGATGTTCCGTCTATGCGAATGCGTTGCCCGTCCTTGATCTTACTGGTCGCCTCTGGTACGGCCGCGATCATAGGTAAACCGTATTCCCGGGCAATGATAGCACTGTGCGACAAAGCCCCGCCTATTTCGGTAACAATCCCGGATACGGTCACGAAAAGCGGCGTCCAACCCGGATTAGCCGAGCGGGCAATTAAAATGGTTCCTGCCGGTAAAACATCTACTGTCTCCGGTTCCAAAACAATCCTGGCCGTACCTTCCGCTACTCCGGCGCTACAGGGAATTCCCCGCAGCTCTGCCTGAACGGATTTCTTTTCTTCAACGGCTATCCGACGCTTTCCCACCTGTCTGATTCTCAGCGGATGGTCGTACTTTAAAAATTTTTGCCTTTCTGCCCGACGCTGCCGTATGGTATCCGCCATTTCCCGGGGAACCGTACCCGACTTAACAACAGCGGTTATCTCCTCCTGTTTAAGGAAAAAGATATCTTCGGAGTGATCCAATTCCAAATAATCGCTCAATTTTAATAATTTTTTCTTCAATAAAAAATGGGCCTTAATAAAAGCCTGTTTCAGATTTTCCCGCTGAACGCCAAAAAAATCGGCTTTACGCAGAACGTAGGCAAAAGGGAGCCGTAAAAAAAGGGAAAGATCCTTTTTCGTTTTATGTATTAAATGCGTCCGTTTTTGTAACAACTGCTGCTGTTCTTCATCCCAATCCCGGGTCGTCGTCTTTTTCACAAGACGTTGTAAACTGGAATAAATATAGCTTTGGTCTTCCTGCCAGCGCGGATACAGTAACTCAAACTCATGTAACGCACCATAGCCGAATTCGACGAAGAAACGATCGATAGCCTGCCTGATGCTTTCACTTTCCGGCATCAATTGGAGTTTCCCGGCAACGGCCCGGGCAGGAGTGGTCAAAAAAACCGAACGTACGGTCTCATTTTTGCATATCGTATCGGCAATTTGCCGCAACACCCGCCCGCTTCTTGCGCTTTCCGTCCCCGTCGAACCGCTTAAGAGCCTTCTTGCAGAAATCATCTTATGCTCAGCAAAGGACCACCGGCTCAACTTATCCAAAAGCTGAAAATAGAGTTCGGCAAAAAGAGTACATGTTATATGCAAAAACATGGTTTTTTGATGCAGTTGTATCAACCCGTCGATCGCCTCCAAAAGAGAAGTGCCGGAATTTTCCGACAATGCTTCCATACGCTTAAGTTCCGCGGGATGCCGGCTCAGATGTTTCAAAATTCTTGTTTGTAAGCGAATTAAGAACAAGATCAGTTTAATACTTGTCGGGATGAGCCGGATCAGATAAAAAAACGCCGATAAGGGGCCCATACGTTTTAAACGTTCGCCCACATAGAAACCTGCCAGCAGACGATTAAACGCCGTACTATTAAAATAAACCTTCCCCTTAAATAATCCGAATAAACCCTCTTTGGGAAGCTCCTTAACGTCAAGCAACCGTAACAATCGGGCAAATGCCGAGTTGGCTATTGGGCCGAGAATGCTCCAGCTATAGGGAGTAACCACATCGGGAATGACCTCCCCCACATTCTCATTGGTCCATTCAACGGCACTTTGCAGATTGGAAATCGGTCGTACCTGTAACAGCCAGATTTGGCGCTTGTCTATTGCCCATTCCACATCCAGGGCATAGTCGAATTCCCGCTCCAGATCATGAAGTAATTCCGCCAACCGGTCAAACCGTTCTCTGTATCCCGCAGGGACCCTTCCCGAAGGTTGCCAGCTTTGCTCTTTTAGATCCCATGTGAGGCTTTGGGGCGTACGCGAGCCATCCACAAGATGTGTTCCCAGCCCGCGAACAAACTCCAGAATAATCTTTTTGTTTTCCGTCTGACAGAGCGGATTAGCGCTAAAAGCCACACCCGCATATACCGGCTTCAACATGCTCTGAATGATGACGCCCATACCTTGATTCAGGGGCAACCCATTTCGTAGACGATAGATAATGAGCCTGGATGTCCACTGAGATGCCCATACTTCCCGAATGGCCCGGCCGACCTTGAGTGCCGTAGGCTCGATATTCAGCAGCGTTTCATATTGCCCGGCAAAGGAATGTTCTGACGAATCTTCTCCCGAAGCAGAGGATCGCACGCAGACAGGTCCATAGAAGCGTCCGATTATTTGCTCCAGTTCTTCTTCGAATATAGGAGGGAAAGCCCCTTTCAATACAAACAGACGAAGTTCTTCTGCCTTTTTAATCTGTTCTTCTATAGTTTGCGAACCCAGGTTTTTTATTCTATCCGTAATCCCGTTATGATTTATAAAATCAAAATAAGAAGTCTTCGATAGAAAAACGGACTCCGGCACCGGGTACCCTTTTTGACTTAATAAAGCAAGCTGAGATGACTTGCCGCCGAACTGTTCTTTCGATATGTTTTGGCTTATCTGATAAAAATACATTAAAAGCGCATACTTTCCCGAAAGGCTTTTCCCGCATTCCCGGCCTCATCGGTAAAAAAGGTTTTTCGTCGTTCATAAACAGTGTTGGAGAAGATTCTTCGTACAAATTGAAAACCGACCCGATCCGGGATGAAGGCTAACAAAACCTCGCGTATCTTTTCGATCCATTGCACAGAATCTCGAAACGAAGGGACAAAAAACAAAATTTGTTCGAGCCGGAGATGCCTCTGCACAACAAAACGAATAGACGCATCCGCATATAGGATTTCGGTATTTGTGGGCGTCTGTTGTATCGTTACCCGGTCATCAGAAAGGCAGCCGTCTCGCGTACAGACGGTTGCCCACGGGTAGGTCTTTGCTTGTCTGTCCTGAATGCGGCTTAAAATATACAGCGTATCACCGGCGTAGTACTTGCCCCATTGCCAGTTTTTTATGTATCGGCGAAGCGGGCCGCTACCGCTGTTGGAATCGTGATACCCTTTTCCTTTTATATGGACCGTTTCTTTCTTCCGAACCAACTTTCCTTTCACTGCGCAGAAAGGGGCGATAATTTTCCAGCTGAATTTATGGCCATCGTGGAAACGGATTTCCTTACTTAAAGTACTGGGCTTTGCCAGGAGGTTTGTAAAGATCAGTTCCATATCCAGTTTGGCGTCATGGGCTTTGATAAAGAAGTTTTGCTCATCTTGTCGAATATGGTTTTCCCCATCACATCGAATAAACAACGGATCGGACGATACGTTCACTGCCGATTGAGGAAAGGTTAAATAATGATGGAGCTTAACTTTGTTCCGATAATAGAGTTTGATATCAAAAATCACTATGGGAAACCATGACATAAACGGCCGATCATGTAAAATCACAACCAGATCATAGCCATCATCACTATGAACATCAAAGTAATACCATCGCCATTCGTAATTCGGGGGTTGAATCAAAATTAAAAGCTACCTTACGTTTGTTGAATATACCTGATAATTTTAAACGGCCTTGTATACCCGTCTCGTATAAAAAGGAACCTTATTCCGATTCGGTTTATAGAACGGATACGATTAAATGGATAGTTCCGCTCCTTCTTTCAAATGTATCCGCCGGAACATTTATTTAAGAATTAAAAGTTTTTTCGTTTGACTGGCCTCTGCAGTGGAAAGCCGGTAGAAATAAATTCCCGGGGGTACCGCCTGCCGACGGCTGTTTTCACCATTCCAAAATATATGGTGTTCTCCGCGAGGCAAGCGGG
>Ga0256841_1001410_pt1 | contig 21001 bp, 19 predicted proteins | sample 356308metaG_FD_185971 | JGI IMG/M metagenome (GOLD analysis project Ga0256841, IMG submission 185971) | Hydrothermal vent microbial communities from Mid Atlantic Ridge, Atlantic Ocean - 356-308 | ecosystem: Environmental > Aquatic > Marine > Hydrothermal vents | place: Atlantic Ocean: Mid... | reverse complement strand
CCACCGCTACCCCTACCAGAAAAACACCCATAAAAAAACGGGCAGGAGGGATGCTCCAACCCGTTTAGTAATTAAGGCGTTAAGGGTGATTATACCACACCCTGAGCCATCATAGCATCGGCAACCTTAACGAAACCAGCTATATTCGCTCCATTCACAAGATTACCCGGAGTACCATAAGCTTCGGCAGCCTCGACACTCGCTTTATGTATGCTCTTCATAATGTTGTGCAGCTTCTCATCAACCTCCTCACGAGTCCAACTTAAACGCAAGCTGTTTTGACTCATCTCCAAACCAGAAGTCGCAACTCCACCGGCATTGGCGGCCTTAGCAGGACCATACAGTATTCCCGCATCGAGGAATTTCTTCACGCCTTCGAGAACCGTCGGCATATTAGCGCCCTCGGAAACCACATAAACACCATTCTTCAAAAGGTTATCAGCATCCTTATTGTTAATCTCATTTTGAGTGGCACTCGGGAATGCGCATTCAGCCTTATGATCCCAGAGAGGATTGTGATCGAGATTAGGATCAACCGGTGTATATGGAACATTATACTTCTCGGCATACTCTTTAATACGACCGCGACGGACATTCTTAAGCTCCATTACAAATGCCAACTTTTCAGCATCGATACCGGCTTCGTCATAAATATATCCGCTTGAATCGGAAAGCGTTACAGCCTTGCCACCCAATTGATTAATCTTTTCAACTGTATATTGCGCGACATTCCCGCTACCGGAAACAAGGCAGGTTTTTCCTTTGAGGGATTCACCGCGGGTCGCAAGCATTTCGACGGCAAAATAAACCGAACCGTATCCTGTGGCTTCCGGACGAATCAAAGAACCACCCCAACTCAAACCCTTACCGGTCAATACGCCGGTAAATTCGTTGCGGAGCTTCTTGTATTGCCCAAACATAAAACCGATCTCGCGTCCGCCTACGCCGATATCACCGGCAGGAACATCAGTATTTGGACCTATATGACGGAAAAGCTCGCTCATAAAGCTTTGGCAGAAATGCATCACTTCGTTATCGCTTTTGCCCTTAGGATTAAAATCGGATCCGCCCTTACCACCACCCATCGGTAAAGTGGTCAAGCTGTTTTTGAAAACCTGCTCGAACGCCAAGAACTTTAAAATACCGAGATTTACGGTCGGATGAAAACGAAGCCCTCCTTTATATGGCCCAATTGCGCTATTCATCTCAATGCGATAACCACGGTTAATTTGAATTTCTCCCTTATCATCAACCCAGGGGACACGGAACATAATTACGCGCTCAGGCTCGATTATCCTTTCGATAATCTTCATCTTGCGATATTCCGGATGTTTCTCGATAACCAATGAAAGCGATTCCATTACCTCCTGAACAGCCTGATAAAATTCCGGTTGATCTGGATTCTTTTCTCTGACTTGCGCCATTATTTCGTCAACAAAACTTGACATTATGATTCTCCTTAAAGTTGTTTTAGTTTAATTTATTTTTTTGCTCTCTCAAATATAAAAATAAAAACTTATAATTCCATTATTATCAATACTTTTATACAAAAAAATGCAAAAACATATAATCGGTTTGTGCATTATTTCACTTAATTGGCGGATAATATACATTGAAAAGCAATTATGCAATAGGTATTATTACTTATAACTGGTTATATAATACCCTATTTACAATAGGTGATATTATGTATTTAATTTATGCTTCAATTAAGCCCATCCGAATGCAATATTTCACTATATCGGTTACATTCCGTGCTTTTAGTTTTTTCATAATTGAGTTACGATGGGTTTCCGCAGTTTTAGTGCTGATATCGAGTAGGGAAGCGACCTCCTTGGTTGAATAACCATTGGCAAGCAAGCAGGCTATTTCTCTTTCCCTTTGTGTAATATTTTCAGAGATGCTATTTTCCCTAAGGGGATATTTTATATATTCCAAAACCAGATCCCGTCCCACAATACCGGACAAATAATATTCTCCTCTCGAAGTATGGGATATCGCTTGAAGTAATTCCTCATAAGAACTTCCCTTTGTCAGGAAAGATTTCGCTCCAGCTTGGAATGCATCCCTAAGTTGGAGGTTGTTTTCATAGGGGCTTAAAATTATGAGTTCAGTATTGGTTTTCAATTTAAGGATTTTTCGAGTTGTCGAAATTCCTCCAACAGGAGGAAGCATAAGGTCCATTAGAATTACATTTGGTTTCAGCGAAGAGGTTTTATTTATAGCATCCTTACTATCGATTGCAATATCAACTATGACATAACCAAATTCTTTCGATAATAGGTTTTCCAATCCTTTAGTGAATAAGGGATAATTTTGCGCCAAAAGAATTTTTATCGTCTCGTCAGCCATAATGAAATATAATTTAACATAATGCGCTAATCTAATCAAGGGAAAGGCGAATATTATCGATAAACTTAAAACACACACAGGAACCGCAAGCGAGGGGAAAACAAGCTAATAACAATCTCCTTCTATCTTCTTTTTCCCGGCGTAATATATAAGAGAGTGTAAAATCTATGGTATAGAGAGAAAAAATGCAGAGGTATTGACATTAACAAATGGCAGGTAGTGCCGTAAATTCCTTGACCTTTTTGCGTTTTAACCCTACATTCAAATTGCTTGAAAGTGTATAAAATAGAGGATAGGATTGAAAAGAATCGCTGTTAAAACATTAGGCTGCAAATTAAACCAATACGATTCCCAAATGATAGCCGAACCGTTTTTAAATAACGGCTATAAATGGGTTGGGTTCGATGAGGATGCCGATTTATATATCATAAATACCTGCACCGTAACCAGCCGCGCTGATTATTCCAGCAGGCAGGCGATTTCACGCGCCCTCCGCCGAATTAAATCGAATGATTTAAAAAAAACAATGGTTATCGTAACCGGATGCTATGCCCAAATCGACCCTGAAAAGCTACAATCCATCGAAGGCGTCGATTTAGTGATCGGAAATAAGGAAAAACATATCATTTACGATATTCTCTCGCAATCACAGAATAGCCTGAATAGAACAACATTGAGGACCCTGCCGCCATTAGATGATAAGCGTAGTTGGGGAAAAGCAATTACCCGAATGAGCGGCTATTCGCGAGCGTTCATAAAGATTCAGGACGGCTGCAATTCCAATTGCTCTTATTGTATTATCCCCAAAGCACGGGGTAGAGAAGTAAGCAGAGATCCGGACAGCATCTATTCCGAAATAGAGAGGCTTTATAATGCCGGCTATAATGAAATCGTATTGACTGGAGTTCATATAGGACGGTATAACTATAAGGGGTTGAATTTCCCCCATCTGATGGAAGAGATATTGACAGGTGATGGTCCTCGAATACGGTTCTCCTCTATCGAGCCGAATGAGATCTCCGATGAGTTGGTAGATGCTATCGGCGGTAAAAAACGGTTCTGCCGCCATATTCATATTCCGGTGCAATCCGGCTCCGACAGAATCCTTCGTTTGATGAGGCGCGGCTACCGGGCGCGGAAAATAAAATCGATTACCAACAAACTAAAATCCGCAATTTATGGGATTACACTTGGCGCTGATTTCATCGTGGGGTTTCCCGCCGAAACCGATGATGATTTCGCTATGAGTATGGATATCGCTTTGGAATGCGGGTTTGCCTACTTACATACCTTTACTTATTCGGATCGCCCGGGAACGGATTCTTCGACGATGGAACGGAAAATAAATCCACAGATTAAATCGTCCCGCAGTAAGGCGTTAAGGGAGTTGAGCGCCAAACTGATGAGAGAGCATCTTTTGAGTAATGTGGGGGAGGTTGGGGAAATAATCGTCGAATCGAGAAAGCACCGTCAAACAGGTCTTAATACCGGCATAAGCGATAATTACCTTCGAGCTGTTTTCGGTGAAAATTCCATATCCGCCGGCGAATTTGCAAAGATTAGCTATAAAAGCGTCGGGGGCAGCGAAAAATATCAATATTTGATCGGTGAAAAAATAAATGACTGAAAACATAAGGCGGAAATTCTTTTTACGGACATTCGGCTGTCAGATGAACGAATACGATTCATCTCTTTTAGCCGATAAATTGTCCTCGCTCGGATGGGAGAAAACATCGAAATCGGAAGAAGCGGAACTGATTATTTATAATACTTGCTCAGTAAGGGAAAAGGCGGAGCAGCGCGTCAGGGCGCATATAGCTGAATCATCGGCGTTAAAGCGGCGGAAAAAAGGGAAGACCAAATTAGCGGTTATAGGCTGCATGGCTGAGCGTACTGGGAAAGCGCTGCTTAATGATTATCCCGAAATAGATTTTGTGTTGGGTCCCGATTATCTCTTTCAACTCCCCGATTTGCTAAACAACGGCTTTAAGGGAGAGGGTATATTTACCGCCTCCAAGGATGGCAATGTGTCCGTTTTGTCCTCTTTTGAACCGAAAACCGAGCTTTCCGGCAAAGGGATAAGTGCATTTGTCGCCATATCACGAGGATGCGAGAATTATTGTTCCTATTGCATCGTCCCTTATGTCCGAGGTCCTTTGAGAAATCGAAGGGTCGATGATATCCTCTCTGAGGTAAGGCAACTTGTTTCCAAAGGTGCTGTAGAGGTCGTTTTGCTGGGGCAGAATGTCAATTCTTATGAGGATGGGAGAATCGATTTCCCCGACTTGTTGAGGATGGTAAGCTCAATCGAGGGAGTTAAAAGAATTAGATTCACCACTTCGCACCCTAAAGATGTCAGTGAAAAATTATTCAGGATTATGGCGGAAACTCCTCAAATCTGCGAAAGCCTTCATCTGCCTTTGCAATCCGGTTCGGATAGAGTATTAACCCTTATGAATAGAGGTTACACCATCGGGCAATATAAAAAATCGATGGAGCTTGCCCGTAGGTATATGCCCGACCTATGCTTGACTACCGATCTAATCGCCGGCTTCCCAACTGAGACCGAAGATGATTTTGAGATGACTCTAAAAGCGGTAGAATCCATAGGATTCGATGCCGCTTTTATGTTCCGTTATTCGAATAGGCCCGGGACGGCGGCGGAGAGAATTAAAGATAACCTTACCGATGAGATTAGAATATCCCGTCTTAATCGGCTAATCGATCTTCAGCAAAGTCAAGCAAAACTCCGCAATCAGCGCTTAATCGGCAAGATAGCGGAGGTTTTGATTGATGGTATCTCGAAAAAGGATATCTCCGAGCCTCGGGGTAAAGATAGGGGTGGACGGACTGTAATAATCAAGGGGGCGAATAATTTAAAGATTGGGGAGTTTGTGAAGGTAAAAATTATTGGCGCCGGCAGTTGGACGCTTATTGGCGAGGTGGTTTAAGGTGCTTTACGATATGGCTGATTTTGCTTTGATTATAGTACCTCTTGTATTTTCCGCATTTCTGATTGTTCCCCTCATTTTCAATTCTCGGCGAAAAGCAGAAATATTGGAAATTACGCTGGGATGTTTGTTCTTGGTTTTAGGTGGCTTATTCGGTTTTATCGCCCGGGGTGAAAACGGATTACATTTGAATATCATACAGGGGGGTTCCGTTATATTTGGTTTACTCTTAATCCTTTTCGGTTTTTATAACGGTTATACTCAAAATCAAATTGAAACAAGGAATTATAAGGCAAGGATTAACCGTCTCCTATTCCAAAGACTTTTGACGACAACAGCTCAAGGGAAATCGTCCTTCAATGAGCTTTTGCGTTTCCTTTTGTATCATACCCTTCGCTTTATCGGATATCAAAGCGGCTGTATCTATATTTTCAACGATAGGGAGAATAAATTTATATTGGGCGCATCTCAGGGTATTACCGCTGAGCTCGCCGGTAAATTGAGAGAATTGGCGGTTGGCGAAAAACGGATAGAATTGTTGAGTACGGGAAAAATCCAATATGAAGAAAATATATTATGGTGGGTTAATGGATTAGATGAGGAAAGCGATAACTCCTTTGACGAGCCGGCGGTAATAATTCCTATCAAAAAGGATGAAAACCTGTTGGGAGTCCTGATATTGTTCGGAGGGAGTAAACGATTTGGGGAAACGAAACCTCCTGTTTATCTTCACGATATTGCCGTCGATATTTCTTCTGCTTTGGAACAATACCGCCATCGAAAGATGATTACCGATTCGGTTTCAAGTGTCAAAATCAATCGGAAGGATCTAATTATCGAGGGGATGAAACTTCTCGCTGGAATCGGGGAAGCCGATTATGATAAAAGGTTATTGATGGCAATTGTCGGCTTGGATAAGCGTTATCATTCCGCTTTTATATTGACGCTAGAATCCGAAAACGGTCCATCATCTCTTATAGGAATAAGCGATCCCTCGAAGGAAACTATCATAAAATACGCCCTGCCTTCGGATATTACCGCCTCCCTTTTTTCCAAAGAAGGTTTATTTGAATACGGCGGAATCCCGAAGGAGCTGAAAAAAGTAATAGGAGGCGCTAAGTCGATAATTATAAACAGGTTCTTGGATAACAAAAGACTGTTAATAGTTGCGGATTATAAAAGTGATCGGAAAGGGTTAAACAATGATGATGCCGACTATATCAAATCATTTATTAACATTATCGAGGAATATGTCGGGCATTCAAAGGGAGCAGATAGTTCATCGAAAAACCGTGTAAGCGCACCGATGGATTTAATGCAGGATTTCTCCAAGCTATTAGATGGTATCTCCAGTAATAGTCGTGTCATATTGGATAAGATGCAGGGAGGATATTCCTTTTCCAATGACAGAAGCCTACTTACCTTGAGAAGGTGGTTGAGATCGGTCGGGAGAGCCGCTGAGGATGGTAAAAAGATATTGCGGAGAATCAGCAAAAACAGTGACAGCGAAAAATAAAGGGACTTTGCTTATGAGTAAATCGATGAAGATTCTTATTGTTGATGATGACACAGCTTTATTGGCGACTTCAAAACTTATGTTTTCTTCTTTGGGGCATAAGCCGATTACCGCTTCGGATGCGGATCAGGCTTTGGATATTTTAAAAGAGGATAAGGAAATCGATTTTATTTTTACAGATCTCGGTTTACCCAAAATAGATGGCTGGGAGCTAATCCATAGGGCGAGGGTCGAAGGTTTCGATAAACCGATAGCGGTTGTTTCCGGAGTTTCCGATTATGTGAATAAGGAATTAATGGAAGATTTAAAAGTTTTCAGGAATATAAGTAAGCCGTTTAAGCTGAGCGACTTATCCGATCTACTGCAATCCGTGGAGGAAATAATTGGCGAAGATTGAAAAATACACGGTTAAAAATTATCCTGACCCGTCAGATTTCCGCTTTCATACAACTTTTAGGGTGAGGCTTTATTTTTGCGATTCTTACGGGATTATTCACCACACCAATTACCTTCGATATCTCGAGGATACACGGGTGGAATATCTGCGGGCGATAGGGTTGGATTATGAAAAATTGGAAGATGTAGGAAAGATATTCCTTGTCGTGGATACCTATTGTAAGCACCTCGGCGTCGCTCGATTGGATGATGAAATAATCGTCTATTGTCGGGCGATCGATTTCTCCCGAACGACACTACAATTGGAATATATAATCACCCGTAAAGGTGAAAGCGGGCTTATCTTTTACGGCTGGGTTACTTTGGTATGTGTGGATAGCAAAACCCGAAAGCCAATTAGGGTCCCGGAGCAAATAGTTAACGGGATGACAACTTACGATGGTGGTAAAGTATCGGCGAAATATTCCGGCGCTCATAAATCGGAAAACCGATGAAATCCAATTTTGAGGAAGAATTATCGCGGAGGGTATTGCTGTGCGATGGCGCTATGGGGACAATGATTTACCATAAAGGAATACCTTTTGAAAAATGCTATGAGGCGCTGAATCTTTCTCAGCCGAGGCTCATCGGTGAAATACATCGAGGTTATATCTCCGCAGGGGCGGATATAATCGAAGCCAATACTTTCGGAGCAAATCGTTTTCGGTTGAAGAGGCACGGCTTGGGGAATAAGGTGAGGGATATTAATCTCAAAGCGGTTGAAACAGCCCGATCTGCCCAACGGGAAAGCGGAAGATCGATATATATCGCCGGTTCCATCGGACCTTTGGGGGAGCCTCTGTCCCCCTTGGGATCGATTACCGCAAAAGAGTCGGAAAGGATTTTTATCGAGCAGGCGGAGGCTCTTACCGAAGGCGGAGTTGATTTATTTATTATCGAGACATTCTCCGAACCGAACGAAATTTATAGCGCAATCGCTGCGGTGAAGAAATCGAGCGACAAAACCGTTGTCGCGGAAGCTTCCTTTTCCGCGAATAATAAGACCTATCTTGGATTTACTCCTCAAGAGATGGTAAAGGCAATGATAGACGGCGATGCGGATATAATCGGAGTGAACTGCTCAACAGGTCCCAAAAATGTTTTAGAAATTATGAGAACAATAGCCAATATGGACAAAAAGCCCTTCTGCGCTATGCCCAACGCCGGTATTCCCCAATCAATCGGCGGAGAATTGGTTTACCCATACTCTTCGGAAGATTTCGCCGAATATGTCGGGCAATTTATCGACCTGGGTGTACGGATAATCGGCGGGTGCTGTGGAACGACCCCAAAATATATCAAACTCGTCAGGGAGGTAATAAATGGTTTCCAAAATACTTGACATCCATCGTTATCCCCGTATCTTAACTTTTTTATGAACGGAGGTTCATTATGATTTCATTGGAATCGATTGTAAATCGGCAGATAAGAAAGTGGGAGCTTGAAAAAAAGAAAGCTGTTGAGCAGGGCGAAGAGGCTCCAAAACCTAAACCGGTGATTACGGTCAGCCGTCAAAGGGGTAGCAGGGGATCTTATTTCGCGGAGAAATTAGCTGAAAGGTTGGACTACCAATTATTCCACCGCGAGATTATCGATTTTATCTGTCGAGATTCAGGTAGTCGAAGAAAGCTTATCGAATCACTCGATGAGCATGTTAGACCTCAATTGCAGTTATGGTTGGAAGGTATTTTGAAGGGCAGGATTGTCGATACATCTGATTATATGCAATGGTTGGTGAAATCTATTTTCAGTATAGCATCGCACGGGGGGGCGGTTATTGTAGGCAGGGGAGCGAATTTTATCTTGAAACTCAATGGTGGGTTTCATATCAGGATCGTGGCTCCTCGTTCCTGTCGAATTTCAAATTTGATAGAATATGCGAAGATGACCGTCAAGGAAGCCGAAAAGGAGATAGAAAACAGTGATAGGGAAAGGAAGGACTATATCCATAAAAACTTCGATTGTGATATAGATGATGCCACTGCTTATGATTTGATATTGAACACCGCCTATTTCGATATTGAATCGGCATTGGATATAGCAGAGGCCTCTTTATATAAAAAAATGGAGAATTTGGAAAAAAGTAAATGCGGCGATTAGACTAATTTTGAACTATAGAGGTTTTTATGAAATATTTCAATCTTGCTTTTTTGGTTTTTGCGATTTTAGTTTCGCTTGTCTCCTTATCCCGGGCGGCGGATTTAGAGGTCTCCCGGGCGGCGGTATGCACAGCGATAGAAGATAGGGAACCGGTAGGCGCCGCGGATACTTTTGATATCGATGTCGGCAAGGTTTATCTTTCCGCAGAGGTGATGGGGGCTGATGAGAATACTCCTATAAAACATATTTGGTACTACGACGGCGATGCGGTTTTAACGGTCGATATGACTATCAGCGGTCCTCGCTGGCGCACCTGGTCCTACAAAAATATATACGAGAGTATGACCGGGAAATGGCGGGCTGAGATCACCGATGAGCAAGGGAATGTGCTGAAATCCGTCTCCTTCGAAATAAAATAGGGGAACGGATAGGACCCCTCCCTATCCGAATCTGCTTTAGATGCCCCGAAAATCAACTCTCAGTATCGCTTTAGGAATAAATCTCCTTATCGTCGGCGGTACATATATCTGGGGTAAATATGCTCTTATCTATATTCCTCCAATGATATTGGGACTATTGAGGTTCAGCTTGGCGGCCGTATTGCTTTATATCGGCACCAAAACCTATTCCCGCGGGGTAAAAATTGAAAGAAAAGATTATGGCCGTTTTTTGCTTCTCTCGATTTTAGTTATCCCTGTCAATCAGCTGTTTTTCCTGATCGGCTTAAGGCTTACCACACCCTCCCATTCCGCCCTGATGTATTCCACCCTCCCAATTTTTATATATATTATCTCTCTGGCATTCAAGGAGGAAGCCTTCGCTTGGCTGAAGAATATCGGTATTATAACAGCGTTTGTTGGGGTATATTTAATACTCAACGAAAAGGGCATCGATTTCAATTCCAATTATATCTTGGGTGATTTGATAATACTTGTTGCCGTCGTATCTTGGGCTTTTTATACCGTTTTAGGAAGACCCCTAATCCGTAAATATGGAGCGTTTTTCGTAACGGCACGGGTGCTTGGGTTCGGGACTTTAATGTTTTTACCCTTTGGGATTTACGGGGCTATCGGCTTCGATTTCAAGAGCGTTCCACTCGAAGCTTATTTGGGAGTGCTTTATATGGCTATTATGACCTCCATTGTGGCTTACACGATTTGGTATTGGGCGCTTAAGTATCTTGAAGCCTCAAAGGTGGGAGTAATCAATAACTTCCAGCCGATAGTAACCGCATTGATGTCTTTGGCGCTTTTTGGGGAGCATTTCAGCAGTATGTTCATAGCCGGAGGCTTCATCGTGTTCGTTGGAGTATATTTAACACTCAAGGGATAATATCGGATCCGGAAAAGTTCGGCAGATGTTTATCGAATCGCCGCGGGAAGACCCTTTCGCCGCTTTCGGCATCGAAAAGCAAAGCCCTGCTCAGGTCAAAGTTTAGATAATAACTGTGTCCTTCAAATGGATATGCGGTGTCGAAAATCTTCACGAAAACAATTTTATCACCCAAAAGGAATTCAACCAATAAATTTTCGCCTTGATTCTCAATCCTGTTTAGTTCTCCCGGTATAGAAATAGTTCCGTCGTCCGCAACTTCAAGTTTTTCGGAGACTTTAATATGGTGAGCCCGTATCCCAAGAAGATATTTGGAGTTGGGAAGGAGCTTAAAATTCTTTAACTTAAATGATGATGTTCCGTATTTAACTGACTTTAGGGTTAAAACCGAATCCGAATCGGCGGTGGCTTCCAAGAGGTTAATCTTCGGATTGCCTATAAAGGAGGCCGCAAACAAATTTAGCGGCTTCTCGAACAACCCCATCGGTTCATCGTATTGGATAATCTCCCCCCCATTGAGCAATCCGATTTTGTCTCCCAATGCCATAGCTTCTTGCTGATCATGGGTTACATATACGGTTGTAATCTTTGTCTTACGATGGAGTTGCGCTATTTCCCGTCGCAGGTTTATACGGAGGTTGAAGTCAAGGTTGGATAACGGCTCATCGAAAAGGAACAGCTTGGGTTTACGAATCAACGCCCTGCCCAAAGCAACCCTTTGCCTTTGTCCTCCGGAGAGATGTTTCGGTTTACGGTCCAAAAGCTCGGACAATCCAACCAATGATGCTGTTTCTTCCACTGCGGAGTTTATCTCACTGCGCTTATATCCCCTCATTTTCAAGGGGAATGCCAAATTTCCCCTAACCGTCAGATGAGGATATAAGGCATATTCCTGAAACACCATCGCTACATTACGGCTTTTGGGCGGTATCCCTTCCATCGATTTCGCATCGATAATAATATCCCCCGATGATGGTTGTTCCAAGCCGGCGATGAGTCGTAAGAGGGTCGATTTCCCGCATCCGGAAGGACCCAAAAGGACGATAAACTCCTCTTTCTCAATTTTCAGGTTTAAATTTTTAATCCCGATGACACCGTTATCGTAAGTTTTCGTTAGATTGTCGAGGTGGATAAAGGACATCTCATTTCTCCGATAAATGACACTGCGGGACATCGCCTATGAAAAACATCCGATGATAATTATTCATTTGACCGAATTAAATCCGCTGTTTATTATAACACGATATGAAACGGGAAACAATTGCTTTTCTTACTCGCGCCGGATTGATAGGAGCGTTATACGCCGCTTTAACTGTCATTTTAGCCCCCATCAGCTATGGACCCATTCAGGTAAGGGTCTCCGAAGCCTTGACGATATTATCCTTTTTCTCGCCGTCAGCGATAATAGGATTGTGGGCTGGTTGTTTTGTGGCGAATTTCATCTCCAATGCCGGTATTTATGATGTAGCGTTTGGAAGTTTATTGACTGCTATGGCGGCTTATCTTACATATCTTTTGGGCAAAAGGAATTTATGGTTTTTGGCTCCTTTGCCGACGGTGGTGTTAAACGCTTTTGGAGTTTCCGCATATCTTCAATATTTTTATAAACCGCCGAATATTGCTCTTTTGGGAAATTTATCGGCTTATTGGATATTTGTAATCACTATCGGGATCGGAGAGCTGATAGCCTGTTATATTATTGGATTGCCTTTATTGTTGATTATCAGCCATTCGCGATTAAAGTCGATTTTGCAGGAGAGATAAGGGAACATCTTAAGGCGGAAAGTTTATAAGATTAATTACGGAGAATATGAAATAATGGAATACCCCGGAATTTTGGATACCATCGGTAATACGCCGATAGTTCAACTTAAAAAGGTGCTACCCTTTGAAAAACCGGTCGTTTTGGCGAAATTGGAATTCTTCGGACCCGGCGGCTCGGTAAAAGACAGACTTGCTTTGGCATTGATTGAGGATGCCGAAAGAAGAGGAGCATTAAAGCCGGGCGGGACCGTGGTGGAATGCAGTTCCGGAAATTCCGGTATCGGCGTAGCAATGGTTGCGGCTGTGAAAGGATATCGCGCAATAATCGTTATGGCTGATAAAAACAGCAAGGAAAAGCAGGATATTATCAAGGCGTTCGGGGCGGAATTGATTCTAACCCCCAAAGAAGCCCACCCTGATGATCCCAACAGCAATTATAATACCGCAAAAAGGATAGCGGAGGAAATAGAGGGCGCCATCTATCTCGATCAATTCAGCAACCCCGCGAATATCGAAGTCCATTATCGGGAAACCGCCAAAGAAATTTGGGAGCAAACGAACGGCGAATTGGACTTTTTCTTTGCCGGGATAGGTACGGGCGGCACCATCTCCGGCGTCGCCAAATACCTCAAAGAACGCAATCCGAAGATTAAGATTTTCGGCGTCGATATCGAGGGATCCGTTTACAGCGACTATTTTTACAAAAAAACTATGCCCGAACCCCGATTATGTCAGGTTGAGGGAATTGGAGGGGATAATCTTCCGGAAAATGTCCGCTTTGAGTATTTCGATGAGTTGGTAATGGTCAGTGATAAGGAATCTTTTAGCTGGGCGAATAAATTATGTCGTACCGAAGGAATATTCGCGGGCAGTTCCAGCGGGGCGGTGGTCGCCGCCCTTGTTGAATCGGCAGAAATATTGAAAGATTTCAAATTGGGTGTAAGTATCTTTGCCGACTCCGGATATAAGTACCTCTCCAAACAGTTCTCCCCGGAATGGATGAGGGCAATGGGCTATGCGGAATAGAAAACTAATCGACTAAACTTTTATGATTTATTAATTATTCAATATAACCAGCGAACTTGTTTGAGAGGGATATTAGTATGAGGAAGCTATTTTTCACATCTGTTTTGTTATTATCATTGACATTTTTATTCACCGACATTTATGCGGGAAACCCCGCAGCCACATTAAAAGCCGACCGAAAAAAACCTGCCTCACTTATTAAAAACAGAGGAACCGCTGAGGATTATGTCGGCGGGAAGATTGAGGTCGAGCCGGAAGAATGGGATTTCGGCTATGCTCCCGGAGGTTCGATGCTAAAACATTTTTACACCATTAAAAACATCGGGCAGGATACCTTGATGATTACCAAAGTAAAACCATCCTGCGGTTGCACATCAGCCCCGCTGAATAAGGATGTCTTAGCGCCCGGTGAAAGCACTATACTCGAAGTTGGCTTTAAGACCCTGAAATTCAAGGGAAAAGTTAAAAAGAATATAAAAATCTATAATTCCGATCCGGAAAATTCAACCAAAGAGATAGACTTCCTTTCGGTTGTTGCCAAACCCTACCCGCTTATCAAAATAAGACCAAAGGCGGTGGATTTCGTTCAGGTATGGCAGGGGAAAAATGTCAAACAAAAAATAGATTTAACTAACATCAGCAAAAGCCAAGTCTCATTTAAGATTATAGATGCGCCTAAAAAGGATTATTTGAAATACAAATTTGGCAAACTTACACTAAATCCGGGTGAAGCGACCGATTTGGAAGTTAGAATTGGCAAGAATGCGCCCGTTGGAGAACTTCAAGAATCGATAACTATTGAAACAACGGGATCGGAACCGATAAGGATAAGTATCCCAATCCGCGCGGAGATACTTGTAAAGAAATAAGGAACTACGATTTACTTTTGATAGTTGACCAATTTTAGAATGATAAAAAAACTTATTACTGCTGTTTTGATTTTCGATTGAAAGGAGAAAATTAATGGGTCGATTAAACGGGACACAAACTGAAAAGAATCTTTTGAAAGCTTTTGCCGGGGAATCGCAGGCGAGGAATCGTTACAATTATTTTGCTTCGGTCGCAAAAAAAGAAGGGTTCGTTCAGATTTCGGATATTTTTGCGGAAACAGCGAATCAGGAAAAGGAGCATGCTAAACGTTTCTTCAAACTTCTTGAGGGTGGAGAGCTGGAGATAAGCGCTTCGTTTCCGGCGGGTGTTATCGGTACTACTGCCGAAAACCTAAAGGCTTCCGCCGGGGGAGAAAATTATGAGTGGAGCCAGATGTACCCCGAATTTGCAAAGACTGCTCGAGCGGAAGGGTTCGAGGATATCGCCATAATTTTTGATGCGGTGGCGGTGGCGGAAAAACAGCACGAGAAACGGTATTTGGGACTGCTCGCCAATGTGGAAGCGGGAACCGTATTTAAGAAGAGAAATAAAGTTTATTGGAGATGCCGTAATTGCGGTTATATTCACGAGGGCACGGAAGCTCCTGAAAGTTGTCCGGCTTGCGCCCATCCGCAGGCGTATTTCGAATTGTTGGCTGAGAATTGGTAATTTCGCGATACGCTTTGTCTATCGCTTTTGCTATGAGCGATCTTATGGTCGCTCATAATTTTTTGGGGATATTTGATTTAATATACCGTCTGCAAAATTAAAAAGGGGCGGACCTATATGTCCGCCCTTACTAAGTCAAAACCTATTTCAGCAGTGCCATCCTTTTGGTGAAGACTTTATTGCCGGCTGTTAATTTATAGAAGTAAATCCCGGAGGAATAATTACCGGCATCCCAAATGACCGTATGCGAACCGGCTTCAACATTGCCGTTAACCAGCGTAGCCACCTTTTGTCCCATTATGTTGTAAATATCTAATTCCACATTCGATGGTCTCTCCAGCATATAAGTTATCGTAGTCATCGCATTAAAGGGGTTGGGGTAGTTCTGCGACAGAATCATCGCCAAAGGTAAAATCGTGCCGTTATCGGGATCCTGTATACCGCTTATATGGGCTTCTCCGCCATAAGCTCCCATATCGCTCCGCTGTTCTCCCAAACCCCAGTCGCAGTCAAGAAAATTATCGCTTATTGATGGATCGCCGGCATCTATACAGGGTGAATTATATGGATACCCGCAATAATCCGCCATCAAATGGTAATCCCCTTCATCCGGATTTCGGAATAAAGGATCCTCATCGATATTCCCCTCACCTTCCCATCCACCTTCAATATCGGAGTAAGTTATATTTATGGAACTATAATCTTCGAAAGATCCCTCTTCTCCGTTTCCAGCAGAATCATCCCACATAATCGTATTTATTACCCTCGGACCAGAATCGTAATAGCTATATATCGCCCCGCCAGCTGTATCAGCTGAATTATGGCTGATAACATCATTTTCAATGGTTGGGGAAGAACAAAAACAAGAAACCCCTCCTCCATAATAAGCCGAATTATTACAGATGATCTCATTTTTTATGGTCGGGTCGGAACCGGAGCAGAAAATGCCACCGCCACCATAAGCTGAGTTTCCAACGATTGTGTTATTCTCCAAAGTTGCACAGGAACTTATACAGCAGGAGATACCGCCGCCAAAAACAGAAACTGAATTATTGCTGATAATATTATCCCTCAAAGTCAAATTGGAACGATCCTCGCAGTAAATCCCACCGCCACCAGCCGCCGAATTATTGTTGATGGTATTATTCATTATGGTCGGCCTAGAATAATTGCAATAGATCCCCCCACCCACAGAAGCCGAATTTTTGACGATGGTATTGTCGTCTATGGTTGGGTTGGAATAATAACAATAAATTCCACCGCCATAGTGATTAACCCAGTTACTACTAATGACATTATTTCTTATAGGCGGGTCGGAATCGTAACAGTAAATCCCACCACCAGAACTGGATGAATTATAGCTGATGATATTGTCGTTTATGGTAGGATTAGAACGCTCACAATAGATACCACCCCCCTTGTCGGCAGAGTTATTATTAACACTATTACCGCTTATGGTAGGATCGGCGGAATTACAGAAAATACCTCCGCCGTAAATGACAGCCGTATTATTAATAATTGTATTGTCCCTTATTGTCGCATCAGAATAGTAGCAGAATAGCCCCGCACCACGATAAAGAGCTGAGTTATTGCTGATGACATTGTCGCGTATAGTTAGGTTGGAATGATCGCCGAAAATCCCTCCACCACCATAATCAGTTGAATTACCGCTGATTGAATTGTCCCTTATGGTTGAGCTAGAATAATAAAAGAAAAGACCTCCCCCATTATAAGCTGAATTATTCCTAACCGTGTTATTGCTTATGATGAGATCGGAGTAAGCGCAATAAATAGCCCCACCATCAAAGTTGGGATAAGCTCCCGTTGCTCTTCCGTATTCAAGCAGGCAATAGGATATCTTTGAACTGTCGCTGACAGAAAAAAATCTTATTCCCCACCAACCTTCGGAAGTATCCGCCGCAGTAAAGATAATCGAATCGCTTTCGGTCCCGGCGGCAATCAAAGTGGCCGAAGTCTCCACATTAAACTTATAATGCCCCTGAAATATCACTGACACGCCGGGATCGATTATCAAGGTGGAATCGGTCGGGACAGTCAGCTCCCCAACAACATTATACGGACTATTCGCCGCCGTACATTCCCCCCATACATCCCCGCTTACATCGGTAGCCGAAGCGATGGCAGGGATCGCTATCAACCAAACAAGCGAGAGCAATAACAGCTTCTTCATTTGAAACCTCCAATAATATTACTACAAAAACCCGTTAAAAAGGCTTTTGACCTTAAATATTAATCGAGAATAATTTTATATCAAAATAATATCTGCAACATACAGCCCCGAAATCATCAATGCTTAATTTTATTATATCACAAAACCTCCCATCCCGCAAGGAATTTCCATAATACTCCATAAGCCATACTAAAAACAGCTGTTCATTGCCGGACGGCACAATTAGGTTTACCGATACCTCATAAGAATATAATCTATTTCAAGACCTCCAAAGGATTTCGAAAATGGACATCCTGTTGCGGGAACGGTATCTCGATATTCTCCTGCTGAAATCGTTTGTTTATCTCTATTCTCAATTCACAACCAGTACTGAATTGATCGGAATAATCCGCCACATAAGCCACCAACCGCAAATTCAATGAACTGTCCCCGAAATCAAGGAAATGAACCGCCGGTTTCGGATTATCGATAATTTTTGGATGGTTGTTGGCTATATCCAACAGAATATTCTTTACCTTTTCAAAATCCGAACCATAAGCAACCCCAATGCTAATCGGCACCCTTATCAATCTGTCCGGATACGATAAATTATTAATCTCCGCCTTTACTATCTGGGCGTTGGGTATTATCACCAAAGTGTTATCGAAAGTGCGTACTTTAGTGGTCCTCAAACCTATCTCGTAAACATCCCCCATCTGACCGCTTGAAGTTTTAATCCTATCCCCGATCCTGAAGGGCCTGTCCAACATTATGATAAAGCCCGCTATCATATTCGCCAATGTATCCTGAGCCGCCAAAGCCACTGCCAGTGAAGAAACTCCCAATACCGCAACCAAACCCTTAACATCCACACTGAAATGGTCCAAAACAATTATTATCGCCAAAACGATTAAGATTATCTTAAAGGTTCGATCAACCAATGGGATAAACTCATCATCGAAGCGGGTTTCGGTTTTGGGTGCGACATAAAGTTTATACCAATCCCTGAGGGCTGTAAATATCCGTAAAAGCAAAGTAAGAACCGCCAAAACGGCCATAATATAAACCACACCATCAAAAGGCTCAAACACCCATTCGGGGAAAACATTTCCCATAATCTTCCACCTGTTGAGGATTATATATAGGGTTAAAACTATGACAAACCAAAACAGCGGTTTCCGGGCAGCGGATATTAAAAGGTCATCCAGTTTCGTTTTAGTTTTTGAAGCTACCTTCTTGGAAAAAAGCCGCAAACTCCACGATAAAATCTTAGCGAAAAACAAGCCAAGTATCAATATCCCCCCGTTTACAATAAACTCCCTTGCCCAAAAGGGAATACCCTGCCAGAATGCAGCCATAACTCCTCCTTAATATTTTACTCATAATTTATTTAAATTCGAATCGAATTCCCGTAGTCTCCCAGCGTGGGCGAATTGCAACCGTATCCGGGAAGAATAATCGCTGTTCGGAGTATTTAAATGGTCTGTAACCTCCCGTGTAATATTCCCCATCGTTATTACGATCTAAAAAGGCATACGCCAAATATTTTCCCCCGGGGATTCCATTGAAGGAAAAATCCCCTCCGGAGGGAGAGTAATAGGTCAAGGGAATCCCTCGCTTGATAGGTAAGAATCTTATCACTACCGGGATTGAATCCTTGCAGATAATTTCTCCGCTGGCGGTTCCACCCGTATCGGATGGCATAGTTTCAAAGTGTAATTCCCATAATGTATCCGCCATCGGATTGTAAAAGATATCCATTGTTCTCGATGGATCTAAACTTAAAATATAAAATGTCTGTCCCTTTAGCGATTGAGGTTTGAAACGAACGGCTATATCATTCTGCCAATAGAAGTCACCATTTATCGTGTCTCCCAATGTATCGCTCAAAACAATGCCCGCTTCCACGGAATCGGTCAACACCGGCTCCGAAAACGACAATACAATAGCACTATCAGGGGGGAAAACTTTGGAATTGGTCGCCGGTTTGGTATAGATTATTTTTGGTCCGGTTGTGTCTGGCTTATCGGAAGTGATGAAAATACAATTATTATCGGTAGTATCTATTGCAACGCCGAATTCGGAATTGATATTTTTGACGGTCAATGAGCATACTGCCGATTCGGCCGATATTCCGCCCCGTATAAAAATCGATCTCTTATCATTTGGCAGGGAATAGATGGATATCGGATCGAAGGGAGGGGATGTACCGATCTCCGATGTAAATTTGTAAAAACTTAAATCCGTTGCTTGTTTAACATCGATATCGGATTCGAAATTCACTTTCAATACTCCGCCGGGAAGCATTTCGCAGGAGGAAATCAACGGTGCCATTGTATCGATTTTAACGGCTGTAAGGTTGATATCGGAATAAAAATAATTGCTGTCATCGATTGTGAAATCATCAAATGCGGTTCCGTACTCTTCCGAATCGGTATCCCATAGTTTATCTTTGTTTTTATCGTTGACGGCGAAAAGCCTGTAATCGCCGGGGGCGAGATAATCCAGGCGATAACTTCCGCCATCGCCGGTCAGCATTATATAATCCGGGGAATTATAAGCCGGGTCGGCCGAAGTGCTTTCCGATAATGCATAAGCCCATATCCCCAACCCTTTGACTGATTTATCGCCGAGATAACCTTTACCGGAGATGGCTCCTTTATCTATATGGCTGCCGGTGGAAAAGGCAAATATAAATGAATGTTTGAGTCTGTTCCCATGGAGATCGGAGATATCGGTACCGGTTGTAACCACATAGGTATGGTCTTTCCGCAGAGGCGTTTTCGATTTTATTTTCAATGTTTTCCCTTTCCATGAGAATTTCGGTTGTTGTTCAAAAATGGGGGAGATAAAAATTCCATCGGTTATATCTTTGCGGTTGATATCTTCGGAGAAGGAGATTTTTATCTCGGTATTTGTGGAGACATTGATTGAATTCGGGGGGGGGAAAACTTCGATTATCTCCGGTGGAGTTTTATCTTCGGGACCTCCGGGCGGGAAGACATTCTTGGCGCAGACGCTGAACATCGAAACTATGAATATGGAAGTAATAACCCGAATTATAGCATTGTAATTTCTGCTCCCAAACTTCATAACGGCAATTTAAATTTAATTTGGGCAAATTACAATATGATTTTAACTCTCTCTATTTTTAGAAATAGATTAAACCGCGGGTTTAAAACCTGCCTCTATGAAGCAGTTTCAGTATTACGCAGCCATACAACAATTATAAAATTATAAATTTCACCTTAATTACCATTATAAAAATAAAGCAAAAAAATATTTTTTTATGTTGACAAAAATAGTCCTATTAAGTTATATATTCTTAATTAAATATGTCAACATTGCTTCCCTACTTGATCCACCTGCTTCGGTTAACGCCTTTAAAAATAAAGAATCGAGAAGTTTTTGAAAAGAACCACATTAAAATATTGTTAAATTATGAAACTTTACTGCTCAAACAAACTGATTCTATTTGTGCAGGTTCTCACGATTTTGGTTTTCGTATTACCAATGAAAACCAATACCGAAAACATAAACCCTGCGGAAATTAGTGGAAATTGTATCGATTGCCATGACGAGATGAGATCAATATTATCAGGCACGGCTCATACAATTTCGGAAAGTCAAAAAAATGGGGGTATCTATTGCATAAATTGCCACCCCGGATGGGAGAACCATCTAAACGATCCCTCATCAGAAAATATCACCAACCCGTCAAAGGTTGACCCTTACAAGGAATTCGATATCTGCAACAAATGCCATTTTGGAAACTCAGAAATCGATTTCGCACATGCGGGCAAGCATTTTCAAGAG
>Ga0256841_1001409_pt1 | contig 21010 bp, 19 predicted proteins | sample 356308metaG_FD_185971 | JGI IMG/M metagenome (GOLD analysis project Ga0256841, IMG submission 185971) | Hydrothermal vent microbial communities from Mid Atlantic Ridge, Atlantic Ocean - 356-308 | ecosystem: Environmental > Aquatic > Marine > Hydrothermal vents | place: Atlantic Ocean: Mid... | reverse complement strand
ATCCTTTAACACTCAAGGCACGTTGTACCTCAAAATTACGAAAACGCCCTGGACGGACAGAGTTTCAACGAGGCATTCTGGAAACAGCAGAAAATGGTGAGCTGGTGGTTCATAAAACTGGCCAACAAGGATCAGGTATCCTGCGATCGATGTCAGAAGCGAATTGTTTTATCGTGTTGCAAAAAGAATCCAGTGGCATTGAGAAAAATACCATCGTCGATGTACAGCCATTTTCAGGTCTGATTTAAGGTCATCAGATGTTCTGCTACGCAGCGTGGTAATGCCTGCAGATTGTAACCACCTTCCAGTAACGAGATCAGCCGACCTTCTGAATATTGATCAGCAACCTCCATCATTCTTTGCGTCATCCAGCCAAAACATGCTGTGCTCAGGCAGACCTCTGCCAGTGGATCAGCCCTGTGTGCATCAAATCCAGCAGAAATAAGCACAGCATCAGGTTTAAACTGATCAATCTTTGGTAAAATCTTTTCCTGAAAAGCTGACTGATAGTCAACATCAAGGGCACCCGCATTCATCGGGCAATTCAGAATTGAACCTTTACCCTTTCCCTCACCTGTTTCTGATCGTGATCCAGTACCGGGGTAAAAAGGATATTGATGCAAACTGATATACAACACAGAGGGATCTTCCTGAAAACTGTGCTGAGTACCATTGCCATGATGAACATCCCAGTCCAGGATCAGGATCTTCTCAAGTTCATATTTCTGTTGAAGGTAACGTGCAAGGATCGCAATGTTATTAAACAGACAAAACCCGAGAGCCAGACCTTGCTCGGCATGATGTCCCGGTGGTCTGATCAAACCAAAACCATTGTCGATCGCTTTACCCATCATCCGATCGGCCAGTTCCAATGTGGCGCCGACAGCTTGCAGGGCAACATCGTAAGAGCGATCGCAAATACTAACATCCGGTGAGTCGAGCATTGATGCTCCCTGCAGACTCGCACGCCGCACACGTTCGATATAATCAAGACTATGATTCAGAAGGATAATTGATTGATCGGCTGAGCGGGGATGACTTAAATAAACAAGTTGATCAAACCATGGTTGTTGAGTGAGATAGTTGATGGTTTCTGAAAGGCGAGCCGGGCATTCAGGATGTCCCTGCCCCGTGTCATGATCAAGGAATAATTGATCGTAGAATAATCCTGTCGCCATGACGAGTCATTATATTCCAGAGATCAGGGTACGGCTATCAACGTTGTCGATGCTGAGTGACTAATCTTCTGCCTGCACGTGTCAGAAAGCCTTCTTCATTCACATAGCCATGTGCTTTTGCCAATTCGAGAAGATGGCTGGAGGCACCATTTGTAATATAGACAGACCCATCTCCATAGTGATTTTTTAGCAATTCCAGCATGCCGAAATAATCAAGCGTTGCTTCCATTTTATTGACTTCTTCAGTGATAAGCATTTTTCTACTCAATTGTTATTTCTCTTGTATCTCTCAATTTATCGGTCAATACATAATAATAAAGATAGAAAAAAACGGAATTGGTTCACAGTTCAGGAAACTATCAACAGTTTTCTCTAAAAAACTTTTCAACCTCATCCGGATCGGTCACCTTACGCATAGGTGGTAATGATGAAAGAAAAACCCTGCCATAGGATTTTGATCGAATGCGCGGATCACAAATCATCAGAACACCCGTGTCATTCACATCCCGAATCAAACGACCAACCCCCTGTTTCAGTGTGATCACAGCTTCTGGAAGCTGGTATTCCATAAATGGATTCCTGCCTTGCTTGCGCATCGCAGCCAGCCGCGCCTGCATAACGGGTTCACCCATTGAGGCAAAAGGTAGTTTGTCGATGATCACACAAGACAAGGCTTCACCACGAACATCGACACCTTCCCAGAAACTACTGGTTCCCAGTAACACGGCTGAAGATATATTCCTGAAACGTTCAAGTAATTCAGCTTTTGGTGCTTCACCCTGGATCAGTAATGTGAAATCAAGTTTGTCTGCAAAGAGTTCTGCCGCTTCTTTTAAAGCTCTGTGGCTGGTAAAAAGCACAAATGCCCGGCCCTGACTGGCTTGTAAAACAGGAATCGAAGCATCCACAACAGCCGATGTATAGAGATGATGATTAGGTTCTATTCCGAGACTGGGCAAGTACAACAAAGCCTGGTTTGAATAATCAAATGGACTGTCCCACCGTTGTGTTTCTGCATCATCCAGACCTAAACGATGTGCGAAATAATTGAAACTTTCACCCACGGCCAGCGTTGCAGAAGTAAAAATCCAGGCACATTGATAGCGCTGTCTGCGCGCCTGGAACAGTTTGGAAATTTCCAGTGGTGTGATATTCAGTACAAAAGCCCGTTGATACGTTTCGAACCATTGCAAAGTATCTTCAGATAAATCCTGATCTTCAGCTGCCTGATCGGTGAAATTCATCAACCGGCCAAGCATCGACTCCGTCCTGGTCAGGCAGTTTTCTATCGATCGGCCTCTTTCGGCGGCAGGTACTAAACTCTCTTTCAGGCTCTGAAGTTTTTCAATCAAATCCTGCAAGCCTGATTTCACTTCCGGTTTATTTTTGATTTCTCGCCAGGGTGCTCGCTGTTTTGCCCGCCCCATCGATAAACGAAAATCTCTGGTTGCTTTTTCCAGATCGTTGCTGGCATCTTCTATGTTGGGCATATCCGAAGCATCATTCAGATAAGCGGTAAAGACATCCCGCGACAGATCCAGCAGTTGCCGACTCGTCACTGTGGAGCCAAAAAACAGAGAGGCGATGTCGTGTAATTGATGAGCCTCATCGAAGATCACGGCTTCAGCGCCGGGAAGTACTTCACCAAAACCACCTTCACGCAAAGACATATCCGCCATGAACAAATGATGGTTGACGACCAGAATATCTGCATCATTGGCCTCTTTTCTGGCTTTATAGACATAACAATCACTAAACTGAGGGCATTCCTGCCCGAGACAGTTATCAGCGGTTGAGGTCACCATTGGCCAGATCGTCGAATCTTCCGGCACAGAACTGAGTTCAGCAACATCACCAACAAGCGTTTTTTCGGCCCACTCACGAATCGTGGTCAGTTGAACATAGATTCTGGATGAGAGACGGCTCCCTTGTCCACCTGCCTCTGCCAGTCGGTTAAGGCAAAGATAATTCGCCCGGCCTTTTAATAATGCAATACTGATCGGCATTTTTAGCGCATCACGGATCACAGGCAGATCACGGTGATATAACTGATCCTGCAGATGTTTGGTACCTGTTGAGATGATGATTTTTTTCCCCGACAACAGGGCCGGTACAAGATAGGCAAATGTTTTACCGGTTCCGGTCCCTGCTTCACCGATCAGGACACCATTTTCGTCGAGCACCTGGCTAATGACATCGGCCATTTCCTGTTGTTGCGGACGCGGTGAAAAACCTTCGATATTGTTTGCAACAGGTCCATTTTCACTTAAAAAATCAGAGGGTTTTGATGACATACTCAGGCAATCTCGACAGGGAAAGGCATGACATCAGCTAAAGTATTTTTATTGCACGCCAGCATGACCAGTCGATCGAAGCCCAGTGCGACACCCGCACAATCTGGTATTCCTTCTGTCATGGCTTTTAGAAATTGCTGATCGATTGGCATCGGCTCCATTCCCATTGCTTCCCTTTGTTTATTTTCATCATTAAAACGTTTTTTCTGTTCCACTGGATCAATCAGCTCAGAATAACCATTTGCCAGTTCAATCCCATTGATGATCAGTTCGAATCTCTCGGCAACATCTCCACGTATTTTCGCCATCGCAGCTTGATCGGCCGGATAATCGTAAATAAAGACAGCACCTTTTAAAGCTGGAAGAACTTTTTCAGCCAGAATCAGATCAAGTAGATCATTTCGACTTGTCTGTCCCGAAACTTGTCCGGCTTTTTTTTCAAGTTCAACTTCTGTCGCTGAAAATGGATCAATGCCAACTGTTTTCTGAAAAGCATCCTGATAAGTAAGCCGATGGAATCCTTCTATCCCAATCAGACCGGCAATGAGTTGCTCAACCTCATCCATCAATTGAAGATAATTGAAACCTGTTCTGTACCACTCAACCATGGTGAATTCAGGGTTGTGGTATCGTCCCTGTTCATCATCACGAAATGCCTTACAAATCTGATAGATCGACCCTGAACCTGAAGCCAATAATCGCTTCATGTGATATTCAGGTGAGGTCTGCAGGAAATAACGCGAAGTATTTATCTGAGTTACCAGGTTCTGGAGATGTGGATCACACACGCCTGACTGGCCAAGAACAGGTGTTTCAACTTCGAGAACATTCTTTTCCTGAAAAAATGCCCTAATCTCTCCAAGTAAGTGTGCCCGCTGTTTTAGCACAGTCGGCGCGATCTTCATAAAGCCAGAGCCATGAAATAAACTTAATCTTTCACTCTGGACACATATTCACCCGTACGTGTATCAACCTTGATCAGCTCGTTCTGATCAACAAACAAGGGAACTCTGACAACCGCACCCGTTTCCAGGGTTGCAGGTTTACTACCACCCGATGCCGTATCACCCCGTAATCCCGGGTCAGTGTCTGTGATCTCAAGTTCAACAAAATTAGGTGCGGTGACCGTCAATGGCTCACCATTCCAGAGTGTGACTTCGCAAACCTCCTGCCCTTTTAACCACTGCTTCGCTTCTTCCATTGCTGTTGCACCGGCCTGAATTTGCTCAAAGGTTTTTGGATCCATGAAATGCCAGTATTCCCCATCTGTATAAAGATATTCGAGATCAACATCCATGACATCGGCTCCTTCAACCGATTCACCTGACTTGTAGGTACGTTCGATCACACGACCGGTTTTAAGGTTTCTAATTTTAATTCGATTGAATGCCTGTCCTTTGCCCGGTTTAACGATTTCATTTTCGACGATGGAGTAAGGATCCCCATCAATTATCAGTTTTAATCCATTTTTGAATTGATTAGTCGCATATTTAGCCATTTTTTTGTTAATCTCTCAGAATGAAGGACGCTATGATACATCGAACCGCGCCAGTTTTTCAGCCCTTATGGAAAACTGAACTGGCTAACGCAATCTCCAGTCCTGTGGAACTACTCCAGTTACTGGATCTACAGGAGACATCACTGACACAGGAACTGGATATCAGTCCGGATTTCCGCTTACGTGTGCCAAGAGGTTTCGTGGCAAAAATGAAAAAAGGTGATCCGGATGATCCACTGCTAAGACAAATTTTACCGCTGGCAAAAGAAAATATTGATCTGACGGGTTACCTGTCTGACCCGGTGGGTGATCTGAATGCGGAGGTTGTCGCAGGTGTCCTGCACAAATACCAGGGAAGAGCGTTACTGGTCACGACGGGAGCTTGTGGAGTTCATTGTCGATATTGCTTCCGTCGACATTTCCCCTATGGAGATTCCAACCCTTCGGCTGGACAATGGCAGCAAGCACTGCAGTACATAAGAAAGACAACCTCGATCAATGAAGTGATTTTGAGTGGCGGTGATCCGTTATCACTGACCGATCAAAAACTTGCCGCGCTAGTGACGAAAATCGACCAGATCCCGCATATAAAACGATTACGCATTCATACACGGATGCCTGTGATACTGCCTGAACGAATTGATACTCACTTACTTGACTGGATCAACTCAATACACCTGAAAACAATTATGGTGATCCATGCGAATCATGCCAACGAAATTGACACAAAAGTCAGTGATGCAATGGCTGAACTGTCAAACAATGGTATCACTTTATTAAATCAATCCGTCCTCTTACGCGGGGTTAATGATTCTTCAGAATCATTGATCATGCTTAGTGAAAGGCTCTTTGATATCGGTGTGTTACCCTATTACCTTCATCTTCTTGACCCAGTCCGGGGTGCTGCACATTTTGACATTGATCGTCATCAGGCCGCGGGGATAATGGAGAAAGTTCGTGATCAATTACCCGGTTACCTGGTACCGAAACTAGTTTGGGAAAAAGCCGGTGCAAATTCAAAAATTACCATCATCTAAGGGAGAAAACGATGCATCAATTTGGCTGGCCAGTCCGTGTCTATCATGAAGATGTCGATACGATGGGCGTGGTTTATTATGGCAACTATCTCAAATTCTACGAACGTGCCAGAACCGAATATTTACGCAAAGTGGGTTTTGAACAGGATGATCTGATGCGAGAGCTCAACGTCATGTTCGTCGTCAAAGCGGTTAACATGGAGTATTTATTACCCGCCCGATATAACGATCTTTTGTGGGTCACATCTGACGTGTCTTCCTTTAAACGATCAAGTTTTCACTTTGATCAGAAGGTCTACAAAGAAAATGAACAAGGGGATGTTCTTAATCAGGCAACGGTAGTTGTCGTCTGTGTAGATACTAAAAAAGTACGTCCTTGTCCTATTCCTGAAGCGATTCTTGAAAAATTACAAACGATACGGTGAAGCACAATCAACATCTGACCTCCAACATGGAGATATCATCTTCCTGTATTCTGGTTTCAGAGTGCTTGTCGATTTCTGATTTAATGATTTGAAGTAAATCTGGATTACGATAATTTTCGATCAGGTGTTGTTCGAGGCGATCCTTGCCAAAAACCTCATCTTCATCATTCCATGCTTCAATCACACCATCGGTATAGGCAAATACAACGTCACCTTTTGCAAGGCTGATCGACTCAAAGTTATTATTTTCTTCGCCAGTTTGTATCCCTAAGGGTATATTCGTCGAAGAAATTCGCTGAATTGAATGATCCTGTGCTGAAACAACCAGAACATCCGGAATACCACCATTCCAGATTTTCGCATGGGTTCTTGCTGGATCAAGTGCGATAAAACAGGCACAGCAAAATTGTGCGGTTGATAACTGTGCGTGTAAATTGACATTGAGTTCTTTGATGATCTCCTCTGGTGTCAATCCTTTAGCCGTCATGCTATAGAAAATTGAAGAGACGGGAATTGCTCCCAGTGCAGCGGGCAAACCGTGGCCGGAAAAATCTGCAAAGAGAACGTATGCATCACCCTGCGGCGTTAATGCGTAGTAAATAAAATCACCACTGAAATGCCCCATCGGTTCGACCAGACCTTTGATCCCATATTTATCAACAGGCTGAAGCTTCGCAATGCGTGTATAGACAGCACGAGCAATTTTTTCTTCGGCGTCTTTTTCTTCAAGAGCAAGGCTAAGTTCATCGTGAGATGATTTAAGATCATGATAGTCTTTACGATAATTATGATTCTTCCCAATCTCCTTGATCACGCTGTCATGGTACCGTTTTGAAATTGAAAACAGGAGCAAACAAAGAAAGAGCAAACCCAGGCCATAAAGTGGATATTCCTTGACACCAGAGAGCATAAAAATTGCGGCTATGGGCACAAGAATTGTAGCCAGAGAGATCAGATAAATGGGCAGAATTGTCGCATAGGCAGGAATAGAACCCAGAGCCATAATAAATAATACGGTGATGACTGAGAATTGATGAAATGCTGACCAGTTAAAATCAAAGATAAACGCTAATGAACCCCATGTGAGACCGGCCAGAATGATCAGAATCAGACAAGCAACTCGCCAGGGAGCTAACTGGGAATTTTCTGGTTTTTTTATCTTAAATCGATAAACCAGAAATATCCTGGCAACAGCGATCAGACAAACAAGACCGAACCAGATCATTAACCATTGATGACTGGCGACAGGCCATAGAACAACGGTAATAAAAACGGCAGCAATAAAGCTGGAGATAGAGGTGTGGATCAACTGTCTGAACAGTAATTTAACCTGATAGGGAGAGACTTCCCGGAAAATTCCGGTCAAATCGAGTTTAAGTTTATCCATAATGGCGCAAGCCTGTCATTTATTTTGTTCTTGCCCCTCTCCCTCAAAAGAGGGATGCATTATATCATAAAACACACGGAGTCAATATTTTGGCGCAGGCTGGTGGCATCATAATTTGTTAAACTGTCTCAACTATCACTGTTCAAAAATGAATTTAAGAAATAATGATCCGCAAAATCTTTCTGTTTATAAGCCTGATTTTCGTTTGTCAATCTGGGCTGACAAAAATCCATCCGGGTGCCATGAAATATTCTGAAACACTACAAAATCAAATAAACACGGCTCTTGAGAGCAAAGGATCAGATTATAAACCTCGTACTCGTCATCTCGACAGAAATGGCCACCCCATGTACACCAATCGTCTGATCCTCGAAGATTCACCGTATTTATTACAACATGCACATAATCCAGTTAATTGGTACCCATGGGGAAAAGAGGCTTTTGATCAGGCAAAAAAAGAAAACAAACCGGTCTTCCTGTCGATTGGTTACGCTACCTGTCACTGGTGCCATGTCATGGAAGAGGAAAGTTTTGAAAATGTAGAGATTGCCAAACAACTCAATGAAAATTTCATTGCCATTAAAGTTGATAGAGAACAACACCCCGACGTCGATGAAACCTATATGACGGCGGTTATGATGATGACCGGCAGTGGAGGCTGGCCAATGTCTTCATTCCTGTTACCAGATGGAAAACCTTTTTTTGGCGGCACCTATTATCCACCCGCCAATTTTACAGAACTGATTAATAAGGTTTCACAAGCATGGGAAGAGCGAAATGATCAAATCGTCGCTCAGGCTGAAGAATTATCAGCGGCGGTCCAACAGGCCACCTCAACTCGTAGTGCTGTTCAGGAATTAGGGCAAAATGTTATCAAACAGGCTGTTGAGAGCGTTTTATCCCGCTATGATCCACTCAATGGTGGATTTAGCCAGGCACCCAAGTTTCCTAACGAGCCTTCACTGTTACTATTATTACAGACAGCCAAGTCTGATCAGAAATCAGAGGCGTTGGAACATACACTCAGTGCGATGGCCCAGGGTGGAATTTATGATCAGGTGGGTGGTGGTTTCCATCGTTATTCCACAGATGATCGCTGGCTGGTGCCACACTTTGAAAAAATGCTCTATAACCAGGCCTATCTTGCACGCGTTTATGCTGAAGCCTGGCGTCAGAATGGCAACCCTCTACATGCGCGTATTGCCCGACAAACACTGGATTATGTACTGCGGGAAATGACCGCAACCAATAATGGTGGCTTTTATTCGGCCACCGATGCCGACAGCGAAGGTGAGGAAGGCATTTTTTTTCTCTGGTCTGAAAAAGAAATTCGAAGTTTGCTCAATAAAGAAGATGCTGATTTCGTGATTCGTTTGTATGGGATCACAACCAAAGGTAATTTTGAAGGAAAAAATATTCTTCACCTTCCAAAACCACTCACTGAGTTTGCCTTGCAGGAAGGTATTGAACTGGCTGACTTATTAACCCAAATTGATCGTATCAATGAAACACTCAGGAAACAGCGTGAGAAACGGATTCCACCACTCACGGACGACAAGATCATTGTTGCCTGGAATGGGATGATGATCACAGCACTGGCCGAAGTGGGTGATATTCTTAATGAAGATCGCTATATCGAAGTAGCTATGCAATCAGCTGATTTTCTCTGGAAAAAACAGCGACCTGCCGAAGGAAAACTCTGGCGAGTTAACCTGCGAGGAAAGTCGTCAATTGCAGCAAGGCAAGAAGATTATGCTCATTTCGGGGAAGCCCTTCTGGAACTTTACGATGTCACTGGGGAACAGAAATGGCTGGATCGGGCACAAATGATCACGGATGAAATGATGTCTAAATTTCTGGATAAAAAGTCAGGAGCGTTTGTGATGGGTACTGATGAGATCCTGTTTGCCCAACCCAAAAGTACTCACGATGGTGCAACTCCATCCGGTAATTCTGTTGCTGTCAGGTTACTTTCAAGACTGGCACGCCGTACGGGTAAACTCGAATACGAGGATGTGGCAAATAGAGTCTTCAACGCCTTTTCAGGATCGATTGCAGAATTTCCTGCTTCTTACGCCTATATGCTGGCACAACTGGATGAGCTCTTAAATGGAGAAATCTCAGCCAGACAATATGCCGCCAGAGGTGCGATCCGGATGACAGGACAAATAGAAAACAGCAAAGAGCATCAATATGATCTGGTTATCAATATGAATATGGCGGAAGGCTGGCATATAAACGCTGAGAAAACTTTACAAAAAGATCTAATTCCAACGAAAATCAGTGTCGTACATGATGACGGGTGGGAACTGGAATCACCACAGTATCCAGAAGCATTCATGAAAAAACTTGACTTTGAAGAACAACCATTGGCACTTTACCAGGGTAAAATACAGATCCGGGCGAAACTGAAACCGAAAGCTAAATCTAATATGGGCAAAACTGCTTTTCCGGTCAATGTTTCTGTACAAATTCAGGCTTGTAACAAGGAAGCCTGTTTAGCGCCAGAGACCGTCAATCTTTCTATCACACGACCCGCTGACGTTTCAGGATCATAAAAACGCTCGCCAGAAAAATCCCGACGAAAATGACAATTGCCCACTCAGGGATCGAAAAGCCAAGAAATGTCCAGACTACTTCTGCACAGTCGCCTGTGCCTTGTAAGGCTGTCATCAGAGCTTCTGTTAATGGATAAGACTCGAGCATAAAAAACAGATCAGGACCACACTCAGGTACCTTGTCAGGTGGAAGATGTTGTAACCAAATCTGACGACCAGCAATTCCTGCACCGCAAGCTGAAAACAAAGCCGCTAAGAAAGCATAGACACGGATTCCCGTTCGACCAGGGTTATGCAAAAAAGCAATTAATGCTGTCAGACCGATCAAGATAAAAAATAATCGTTGCACCATGCACAAAACACAGGGTTCCAATCCCTGAAAATACTGCAGGTAAAACCCGAAGCCCAGCAATCCTGTACAAGCCAGAAAAATAAATAAAAAAATTGTTCTCGAATTCATCATGGGGTTATTTTACACAAATCTTGCCTCTGTTTTTAATTATTCTACTATTACAGGAATTACAATGTGAGAAGCCATGGAGATTCAACTCCCTCATTGATTAAACTCTTTTTCAAATGTTCTTCATCCTGCTGACTAACAGGACCAATAACAACTCGATATTTTGTATCTGACAGGATAACCTGTGAATTCCAGTGCATATATTCAGTCTGACAGGATTCGGCAAATACCTGGTCAGAAAAGCTACCAATCACCAGATATGTATTGTTAACCAGATGATTATTCAGTCGTTCAACCTTCAATGAATCATCAATTTCCTGCTCACTGGTTAACAACAACATTTCTGCAGAGTTATCCATAATACAAATTCTCTCCTTCTGTATGATATTGAAAAAGTGACAATCCTGACCAGTCACAACGGATAAGGTATGATCTCCGAGTCCTTTACCTGTTACGACCAATGTAGCGAGGGAACCCACATTAAATGTAGAACAACCCGCCAGGCAAAAACTGGTAATGATTAATGCTATCGGCAATATATTATTTTTCATCTTTAATAATATTATTATTTTATATCATGAAGTTAGCATAATTTTCTAAAAAAATCATCATGATAAGTTAGTTGCTGAATACTTTATTTAAGGTGAAAATCCCCCAAACATAATTCTGGAATATAAATGAGCCTTCGATTTCGCCTGAATTTACTCGTCAGCCTGATTTTCCTTGCCATCTTGTTGGTTGGTACATGGCTGGTTATACACAATGCACGGCAGGCATTAGCCGATGAAACTGAATCAACGGCCAAATTAACATTACAATTACTGGAGCTGGCCTTTCTGCAGACCACCCCGGAAAACCAGATTATGCATCAGTCTCAATTGATGCACGAGATCAAGCGTTTCGGTAAGGCCAGACACCTGCATATTGAGATCGTTCATGGAGAAGACCTCGAACCATACCCAGAATCAGAAACCAATTACAAAGCTGATGCGCCAGAATGGTTCATCAAACTGGTTGAACCCACCAGTATTGTTCTAAGACACTCGATTCTGGTTGCGGGAATGCCGTCAAGTGAACTGATCATAAGACCTGATCCGGCAGATGAGATCACAGAGGCTTGGGGAGAAGCCCGATCACTCCTTGGCCTCTTATTTGTCTCTTTTCTGATCGCAAATCTTTTATTGTTTGTCATTATTGGTAAGTTATTAAAACCGATTAATGCCATCATCAATGGGCTGGATGATATAGAACAAGGTGATTACCAGTCACGTTTACAGAGTGTGAAATTGCCTGAACTGAATAAAATAACTGAAAAATTCAATCATATGGCAGGTGTACTTGAAGAAAGTCGTGAACAAAACCGAATGCTCACCAAACAGTCCCTGGCTATTCAGGAAGAGGAACGACGTTATCTCGCTCGTGAACTTCATGATGAAATGGGCCAATCTCTCAGTGCCATTAAAGCCGTTGCCGCATCCATAGAAAAACGTAGTCAGGATGAAAAAGTGCAATCAGGCATCGCCACTATTACCAATATTTCCAGTCGAATTTACAATGTTGTTCGCGGCATGATGAAACGACTGCATCCGGTTGTTCTTGATGAACTGGGTCTGATAGCCGCACTCAATGACCTGGTTGATGACTGGAATACACATCACGAGAACACTTTTTGCCATTTAGATATGACAAACAAACATCTGGATAACATTTCAAAAGAAATATCTATCACTGTCTATCGCCTGATTCAGGAATGTTTAAACAATGTCGCTAAACATGCCAACGCTGATGATGTTTTCATTGATCTGATGGGAGACGAGAAATCAATCAAAATAACAATCAAGGACAATGGACAGGGGTTTGATACAAAACAGCAGACACATGGCTTAGGTTTACCTGGCATGCGTGAACGTGTCGAAGCCTTAGGCGGCGAGTATACGATCAGTAGCACTCAGGGAAATGGAGTGACTATTCAGGTAAGATTACCTCTGCAAAAGGAGAATGCTCTTAGTGAGAAATAAAAAAAACTGTATTAAAGTTTTACTGGTTGATGATCACGCGGTTGTCCGCGAAGGCTACAAGAACCTGCTCGACAATTACCCTGACATTGAAATTGTCGCCGAAGCTCCAAGTGGTGAAATTGCCTGCAAACATTATGTGGATTACCAGCCGGACGTGGTCATTATGGACCTGTCTTTACCCGGTATCGGCGGTCTTGAAGCCATACGCCGGATTGTTGCGCGTGATCCCGATGCTAAAATTCTGGTTTTCAGCATGCACGAAGATACTGTTTTTGTTGAACAGGCATTGCAGGCTGGCGCCCGAGGGTATATTTCTAAAAGCACGGCAGCAAATGATCTGGTTGAAGCTGTACAGGAAATTGCCAATGGTCATGATCACCTGGATCCCGAGATTGCACAAAAACTAGCCATTCAAAAAACTCGAGGACGTCATTCACCCTTTACCAACCTGTCTACACGTGAGTTTGAAATATTTTGCTTACTAGCCGAAGGAGCGAATGTTGCAACCATTGCAGAACGTCTTTCGCTTAGCTATAAAACTGTCGCTAACTATAGCACTCAGATCAAAAACAAACTTGAGGTCAAAACAACAGCTGAACTCGCCAGACTTGCGATCAGGCACGGGCTGGTTGAAGCCTGACAATACTCTCTAATCAGACAATACCTTTCAGAACAAGATAGTCGATCACTTGCTGTGCACATTCTTGCAAACTGTGTTTGTCTGTATCAACAATAACCTCTGCATTTTCAGGTTCTTCATAAGTTGATGAAACACCCGTGAATTGAGATATTTCCCCTGCTCTGGCTTTTTTGTACAAACCTTTTACATCACGTTCTTCACAAACACTCAGATCACATCGGCAATAGACCTCAATAAAATCACCCGCTGGGACAAGATCCCTAACACGCTGACGTTCAGCTCTGAATGGCGAAATAAAAGCCGTCAAAGTGAGCAAACCGGCATCCACCATTAGCTTGGCTACCTCACCAATTCGACGAATATTCTCAACTCTGTCTTCATCTGAAAAAGTCAGATCACCACATAAACCCTGTCGGATATTGTCCCCATCCAGAACATAAGTCCGCTTACCCTTTTCATACAACAGTGCCTCTACTTCATTAGCCAGCGTAGATTTGCCTGCACCAGATAGGCCGGTAAACCACAGAATGACACTTTTATGGCCATTCAAGCTTTGACGATCTTCTCTGTTTATCGTGGCATGGTGCCAGACCGTATTGGTGCTTTTTTTTTGCACTTTTCACTCCAGTTTTGTCAATTTGTGTCGCTATTGTAATGAAAAGTTAATATGGTGCGATAGTTAAATCTCGAAGCTTCATATAACCCGTTTATTTCTGTATCGTTAAGTTTATTAATCGAATAAATGAAGGGACAACAAATAAGAATGACAAATTCTATTTTAGTAACAGGTGGCGCAGGTTATATTGGCAGCCACGTTGTACGGCAATTAACAAAGGCGGGACGAAAAGTTGTCGTCCTTGATAATCTTAGCACCGGTTTCAAAGATGCCGTGATCGATGCCGAACTGATCGTCGGTGATACCGGAGATAAAGAACTGGTCAGCAAGTTACTTGATGATCATAATGTTGATACGGTCATGCACTTTGCAGCGCACACTATCGTCCCGGAATCTGTTTCTAATCCACTCAAATATTACGGTAACAATACTTGCTGTACCAGAAACCTGCTGGAGTGTTGTTCTGCAGCGGGTGTAAAACACTTTATCTTTTCTTCTACAGCTGCTGTTTATGGCATACCGGAAGGCGACATGACATCGGAAGACACGCCAACAGCTCCGATCAACCCTTATGGAACCTCTAAATTGATGAGCGAAATGATGCTGAAGGATCTGTCTTTTGCCACGCCCTTACGCCATGTCATCCTTCGCTACTTCAATGTCGCAGGTTCTAATCCTGATGGAGAAATTGGGCAATCCACGGCAAATGCCACATTGTTGATTAAGGTTGCCTGTGAAACAGCGCTGGGCAAACGTGATGCTATCTATGTCTTTGGTACCAATTACGACACCAAAGATGGCACTGGAGTTCGTGACTACATTCATGTGGAAGATCTGGCCAATGCTCATATTCGGGCCTTGGAATATCTTGAAAAAGGTGGAGAATCATCGACCTTCAACTGTGGCTATGGCCATGGATATAGTGTTCGTGAAGTGCTGGACACAGTAGAACGTTTGAATGGAAAAAAACTAAACATCATCGAAGAACCACGACGTGCGGGTGATCCACCCATGTTGATCGCCAAAGCAGACCGTATCAAAGAAACCCTGAACTGGCAGCCTCAGTATGATGATCTGGATTTAATCGTTAAGACTTCACTAGACTGGGAAGCGAATAAGCGGTACTGAACCATAACTCCGGGCAGTATGCATGTGAGTTAATCCGATGAGTGTTCTCATTAATCCTGCCTTTTGTTTCGTAACAACATGATCTGATCAGGTTTATCAGCTCTACTCTCGAAAGCAATAACATGTATAATGCCGCGTTTTTCGCGGCTTTCGCTTTACCTCCCACACAGGAACAAAAAATCTTGCTGACTACTGCAAATATCACCATGCAATTTGGGGCTAAGCCTCTGTTTGAAAATGTCTCAGTCAAATTTGGCGAAGGAAATCGATACGGCCTGATTGGTGCTAATGGTTGTGGTAAATCCACGTTTATGAAAATCCTCTCGGGTGAGCAGGAACCCACTTCCGGTAATGTCAGTATTGATGCGAATGAAACCTTTGCTGTTTTAAAACAGGATCAGTTTGCCTACGAAGACCAACGTGTGATTGACGTTGTTATTATGGGAAACCCAAAATTATGGGAAATACACCACGAACGTGATCGCATTTACAACTTGCCTGAAATGTCAGATAAGGATGGGATTAAAGTTGCTGAACTTGAAGCTGAATATGCGGAACTTGATGGCTACACGGCTGAGTCTCGGGCGGGCGAATTGCTACTGGGCGTCGGTATACCCACAGCGCAACATTATGGGCCGATGAGTGAAATCGCTCCTGGCTGGAAATTACGAATATTACTGACACAGGTCTTGTTTGCTGATCCTGATATTCTGTTACTTGATGAGCCCACTAACCATCTGGATATCAACACAATTCGCTGGCTTGAGGATGTGATCAACCAACGTAGCAGCACCATGATCATCATCTCGCACGATCGCCATTTTCTGAACAGCGTCTGTACCCATATGGCCGATATGGACTTTGGTGAGTTGCGGATCTACCCCGGTAACTATGATCAGTATATGCTAGCTTCTACTCAGGCTCGTGCACGTCAGGTAGCCGATAATGCAAAGAAAAAAGCACAGATCAAAGAACTACAGCAGTTTGTTGCCCGGTTTTCTGCCAATGCATCAAAAGCAAAACAGGCCACCTCCCGGGCAAAACAAATTGAAAAGATCCAGCTCGATGACATTAAGCCATCCAGTCGCGTTAACCCCTATATTCGTTTTACTCAGGAAAAGAAATTATTCCGTAATGCATTGGAAGTAGACAACATCAGTCAGGGTTATAGCGATGGTGAACGCTTATTCAAAAATTTCAGTTTTATGACGGAGGTTGGAGAACGTATCGCGATCATCGGACCGAACGGTATTGGTAAATCAACCCTGGTAAAAACATTATACGGTGAACGACCAACAAAAACAGGAACGATAAAATGGTCAGAAAATGCCAATATTGGTTACTATTCTCAGGATCATGAATATTTGTTTGAAAATGACATCAGCCTTTATGACTGGATGGCTCAGTGGGGATCACCTGAAGATGATGAACAATCCATCCGTGGCATTCTTGGTCGCTTATTATTCTCTGGTAAAACGATTGATAAAAAGGTCAGTGTTTTATCTGGTGGTGAAAAAGGCCGCATGATGTTTGGCAAGCTGATGTTACAAAAACCGAACATCCTGATCATGGATGAACCAACTAACCATATGGATATGGAGTCAATAGAATCACTTAATCTTGCTCTGGAACAATATGAAGGCACCCTGTTCTTCGTCAGTCACGATCGTGAATTTGTTGGTTCATTGGCCACACGTATTTTTGATATGACGGCTAATGGGATTGTTGATTTTGCTGGAAGTTATGAAGAATACTTGGCTAGTCAGGGGATTAGTTAAGCTCTTCAATAATTTGTTATAAAGGCTGACTTGGGAATATCTAGACTCCAATGACCCAACATTAACCTTTTATTTCATAAAGTAACTCTTACTACCTGATCTTTAAATAATTTTTCAGGTTGTAAATTTCTATGGTATGTATATAATATCTCTTGTTTTGTTATATGTATATATCTTTGAATGGGAGGGATTAAAATGAAAAATATTTTTTCTTATAAACAAAGCATTTTATTATCGATTATTCTTTTGTTTGGCTCAGCTGCCAACGCCGCAATAATTAATATTTTTGAAATCAGAATAACGCCTTCAGCTCTGAATACTGAAGGCTGGTTACAAGTTTCTGAAGTTGTAGCAACTGAAACAGGAACAGGTAACGATCTCGCTTTAGCATCAGCTGGTGCCACTGCGGTTGGCTCATCAGATTGGCCGGGAAGTAGCCCAGCCAACGCAATTGATGGAATTGGCCCAATCGGGTTCCCCGATATATTTCATTCAAATGAAAATGATGGATCTTCATTTTTAAGTGTGAAGCTGGCATCTGCTAGTTCACTTGACTCTGTGTCAATTTTTGGGAGAACTGATGCATGCTGTTCTCAAAGAGATTATTATGACATCGCATTATTTGACATTAATGGAAATCAGTTATTTAGTGCCACGGATCTTGATGGCACGAATGGATCCGTAACTTCCAACCTTAATGCTGTACCTTTGCCGGCAGCTGTCTGGTTACTCGGTTCAGGTTTCTTAAGCCTTATGGTTATGGGTAGAAGAAAAAGTTAATAAATCTTTTTCTCATAACTGCAAAAAGCCCTGAATTAATTCAGGGCTCAGACTGCTGATAAAGTCCCCGCTCATGCGGGGATTTTTTTATAATAGTTCTCATGATCAAAGAACCCCACCCACACCTGCATTAGCTGGGAATGGTGACTTTGGAAGAGCTGGTTCCGAAAGATCACCTACTACGCAAGATCGATCGTTATATCGATTTCTCTTTCATTTACGACGAAGTTCGCCATCTGTACTGTGAGAACAATGGCCGCCCGTAAGTAGATCCGGTTCGGCTGTTCATTGGTTACCTGTCTGGCATCTGCAGCGAACCCCAGTTAGTGTGCGAGATTCTGGTCAACGTGACATCTCGCTGGTTTCTACAGATAGCCTGACAGAGAAGGTGATGAGCCCGCTTTCAGCCAAAACGGTTGTCGCCGCTTTGATGGAGCGAAGTATCATGGAATGCTCCAACTACATGTATGCCGAGGTCACTTTCTCCCAGAAATAGAAGATTTCATGAGTCATGCCCGTTGTTTTGAGTATCTCAGTGATGTGTCCAAAATATAGTGCTTTAATAATGTTGAAGTGGTTTATAGTCTATGATTTTGGAAAAAGAGGAGCTATAAATGAATCGGAAACAACGTGTCAATCTAACCGTCGAACAAAAACTGGAATATGCCAAACTGATGATGAGCGAAGGTGATACGACGAAACAAATCATGGAGATCTGGGGAGCAGGCGCTACCGCATCACTCACCTGAAACGAGAATATCTTGCTGAGCTTAAGGGTCAAACAACGGATCTAGAAACCTAAAAAAGTAAAAAAGGTGACGGTATCCTTCAGTTTCTGGGCATCATAGTTGTGCTTTTTCGCCTAACTAAACATTTTTCGAATCCAGAGTTTCGTCTACGGTACATTTTAACGAACCCGTTCCGAGTTTGGCTGTCAGTTTATCGCCTACATTCACTTCATGACTCGTTCGTACAACCTTCCCGGCTTTCGTCTGCAGGATGGAATACCCTCGATCCAGTGTTGCCAATGGACTGACGGTCTGCAGTGTCCGCCCGGCCTCACCCAGTTTTGCGGTCAGCTTTTCGAGTTGATGTTGCATGGCTGATTTAAGGCGCACCTTGTATTGCTGACAACGTTCGACATTCATTGCGATCTTTCTATCCGGTGTATGTTGTTTGAGTTCAATTATTATCCGGCTGAGTTTGATACGACGCTGATCAATCCCTGATTTAAAAGCCGACTGCATTTTGATGGTTAAATCATCCAGTCGTTGTGATAGTTCTTCCAGTCGCCTGCCCGGATGGATCAGTCGTTTTTCGTACCATGAAACTGTTTGCCTGTTTCGATCAATCTGACCCGTGATCTGATCAAGCATCCAGTTCTGGTAACTTGCAAGCGTCTGTTTTAACTCATCCTGATCCTGACTGATCAGCTCGGCTGCCGCTGAGGGTGTCGGTGCTCTCACATCGGCAACAAAATCCGCAATGGTGAAGTCGATCTCGTGGCCGACACCGGCCACCACCGGAATCTCACAATCATGGATCGCACGGGCAACCACTTCTTCATTAAATGACCAGAGGTCTTCCAGCGATCCACCACCACGACTGACGATCAGAACATCACATTCCTTTCGTTTATTTGCAAGCATGATCATTCTGGCGATGGAATGTCCCGCTGTGTTGCCCTGTACGGGTGTTGGATAGATGATCACATTCAGCGCCGGGAAACGTCGTCGAAGAACGCTCAGAATATCCTTGATTGCGGCCCCCGTCTGCGATGTTACAATCCCCACAGTTTTTGGGAAGGCTGGCAATGCCTGTTTTATATCCTGATTAAACAAGCCTTCCTGATCGAGCTTTTTCTTCAGCTGTTCAAAGGCCAGTTGTAGAGCACCCTCGCCTGCCGGTTCCATTCGATCCGCAATCAGCTGGAATTCTCCACGTCCTTCGTACAGCCCCACGCGTGCATAGATCATCACTTGCATACCATTTTCAGGCTCAAACTTCAGCAGGTTGTTTCGCCCACGAAACATGGCACAACGTACCTGTGCCTGCGAATCCTTAAGGGAAAAATAGAGGTGGCCAGAGGCCGGTCTGGCGAGGTTTGAGATCTCACCCTCCACCCAGAGCATAGGAAAACTGCCTTCGAGTATGGTTCGAACTTCACGATTAAGTTGTGAAACGGTATAGATCTCGCCCGTACCTTTGGCGGTTTCAGAAAAAGAATTCATAAAATGATCTTAATCTCTCTCTGGAAGAAGAACAATAAAGCACGTTATAATGAGTGGTTTTTTACAGCAATCATACAGGGCAGACGGGATTATGCGTATTACGGGTGAAGCACTTACTTTTGATGATGTTCTGCTGGTTCCAGCTTACTCAAACATCCTGCCACGTGAAGCCAGTCTTGAAACACAACTCACACGTGAGATCAATTTAAACATCCCGATCATCTCTGCGGCGATGGATACGGTCACAGAATCACGTCTGGCCATTTCTCTGGCACAACAGGGTGGTATCGGAATCATCCATAAAAACCTCAGCATTACCGATCAGGCCACAGAAGTCAGAAAAGTTAAGAAATACGAAAGCGGTGTTGTACAGGAGCCCGTTACCGTTTCACCAGAGACCAGTATTAAAGAAGTCCTCGATCTGACAAAACGCTACCATATTTCTGGTATGCCGGTAGTCGAAGGAGAGGACCTGGTCGGGATAGTAACCAGCCGTGATCTGCGGTTTGAAACTGATCTGGGTAAACCTGTCGCCAGCATCATGACTGGCAAAGATCGACTGGTGACGGTCAAAGAAGGCGCAAGCCAGGAAGAAGCTATCGAGAAACTCCACCAGCATCGCATCGAAAAAGTACTGGTTGTGAATGATGATTTTCAACTTCGTGGTTTGATCACAGTTAAAGATATTCGTAAATCCGACAAATACCCCGATGCCTGTAAAGATGATCAGGAAAGCTTACGTGTCGGTGCCGCCGTAGGAACCGGAGAAGGAACTCATGAACGAATCGAAGCTTTGATCGAAGCCGGTGTCGACGCGATCGTGGTCGATACGGCACATGGTCATTCTCAGGGCGTTCTGGATATGGTGGCCTGGACAAGTAAGCAGCATGGAAACGATGTTCAGATTATTGGGGGGAATATCGCCACTGGAGCGGCTGCAACTGCATTGATCGAAGCCGGTGCTGATGCAGTAAAAGTCGGT
>Ga0256841_1001408_pt1 | contig 21017 bp, 16 predicted proteins | sample 356308metaG_FD_185971 | JGI IMG/M metagenome (GOLD analysis project Ga0256841, IMG submission 185971) | Hydrothermal vent microbial communities from Mid Atlantic Ridge, Atlantic Ocean - 356-308 | ecosystem: Environmental > Aquatic > Marine > Hydrothermal vents | place: Atlantic Ocean: Mid... | reverse complement strand
AATAAAAAATGGGAACTATGATAGCATCCTGTTTTTACCATAAAATTCTCCTGCAAGGTTTATCAAACCTTGTAGGTCTTAATTTTAATACCTACAAGGCCTTCGTGGCCTTGCAGGAGAGTAGTTGCTATTTTTTACTGTGGTAAATAGAACTTAGCCATTATAAGTTATTGAAATCATTTACTATTTTAATTTTTTAGTTTATCTTGCCAACTTAAGGCTAACTCTATATTATTAACAGAATGAATTTAAGTGTTATCATACCGATGTACAATGTTGAGGAGTATATCTCTCATTGTATTGATAGTTTATTAGACCAACACATCTCTGTAAATGATTACGAAATTATTATTATTGACGACGGGTCAACCGATAACAGCCTTTCTATTGCTAAAAAATACGAAGTAACGCATGGTAATATTACAGTTTACCACCACCCAAATATAGGTTTGAGTTCTACTAGAAATAGAGGGATTAACCTTGCGAAAGGCGATTATATCTATTTTGTTGACTCTGATGACTATATTGTTTCAAATACCTTAAAACAATTGGTTGAGTGTGCTGTAAAAAACCAACTGGATGTGCTTGAATTTAATTTTATCAGAACTGCATCGCGCGATTATAATACCTCGAAAAACGAAAACACACAAGGTGCTGAAATTGAAATCTTAGATGGGTACTCATACATGTCTACAAGAGGTTTTTTTGATGCTGTTTGGGCACATTTTTACAAAAGAGATTTTTTAATACAAACAAAAATAAAATTTATTGATGGTAGGATTATGGAAGATATGCTCTTCAATGCCGAAATAATTTCTAAGGCCCAACGGGTTGCTTTTCTCCCATTAGATGTATACCGGTATGTTATCAACCCAAATTCGGTATGGACTACCAAAGAACCAACTGCACTTAGACAGTCAATTGATGATTTTATATTTATGACCATCAACTATTCTGTGGTGATACAAGATTTCGAAAATAAGAACGTCAATAGCGATATTTTGAAATCTAAGCAACAAAATATGCTTTATAATACTGTCAAAAGGATACTGCAATCTAATTATAAATTTTCTGAAATTAACCAAATTTTTGCTACGTTAGCAACACATCATTTGCATCCTTTACCTTATTTTAAAGGAAAAGATACTATTAGAAAGTTGATAGTTTTTAGTTTTAACAATAAATTCTTATTCTTTACAGTTGTATTATTTTATAGGGTATTTGAATTTTTTATTCACAAGTTTGTTGTCAAAAGGCATCGTGCAAAAAAAGAGGAAAAAATAAAATCTGATTTGGTAATTCTCACCCAAGAAGATTAGTTGGGTTTATTTTTAAACTTAGTTCAAATAGAAAAATTTTAAAATAAATTCTTCAAAGAATCACCTTAAATAAAAATAAAAATAATAACTTTGAAGTATATTTAACCCTGAGTATACGTTAGAATTTAATAATTAAGATTCTAAATGTTATTTCGTTTCATTTTATAATTTTAAATATATTGCTTTCTAGTGTATTGAGCTATGAATGTTGATTTAGTTGTTGAAATTACCATTTCAATACTATTTTATTTTTATACACTCTATTTCTAATTGCTATAAAAAATGACACTAAGCATTATCATACCGATGTATAATGTCGAAAATTACATTTCTCAATGTATAGACAGTATACTCAACCAACAGCTGCCCGAAAATGAGTACGAAATTATTATTATTGACGATGGGTCTACCGATAATAGTTTTACAATAGCAACTCAATTTTCTTCACAGCACCGAAATATCAACGTGTACCACCAAGAAAACAAAGGGGTAAGTGCCACCAGAAATCGTGCTATTGCTATGGCTAAGGGCACTTATTTATGGTTTATTGATTCTGATGATTATATTGCTTCTAACACGGCACCTCGCTTGTTGGCATTTATTGCACAGCACAATCTGGACATTCTCGAAGTAAAAATGATACGAACATCTTCAAGGTCTTTGCAATTATCGAGAAATAATACTATTTCTGATGCTGACATAAAAATTTTAAACGGTGGTGAATATGTTGCTACAAAAAATTTTAATGACAGTACGTGTACCTATATTTACAATAGGGAATTCTTAAAAAAATCAAAGGTTACTTTTATTGAAAATAGAATTATGGAGGATATGATTTTTATTGCCGAATTAATTCCTAAAGCCAATAAAATAGCTTATCATCCGCTAGATGTGTATCGCTATGCCATTACCCCGAATTCTATATGGACCAGTAGGGAGCCCAAGGCTTTTAGAAAATCAATAGACGATTTTATTTTTATGACCATTAAATATTCTGAAATTATTCAGCAAGTTGAAAAGCAGCATATAAACACTTCTGTTTTAAAGTTAAAACAGCAAAATATGCTTTATAATATTGCTAAGAGGTTGTTGAAATCAGATTATACATTTTCTGAAATTCGTCAGACCATAAAAGTGTTAGCAGCGAATAACTTATACCCTTTAGTTCCGTTTACAGGAAAAGATTTTTCTCGAAAATTAGTGATTTTTGCCTTTAATAGAAAAATTATCTTTTTTGGTACTATGTTAGGATACAGGATATTCAAGCTCCCTATTGAAAATTTAATTGTCAAAAGCCATCAAAATAAAAGGGAGCGGCAGTTAAACCATTCTTCTCTAAATTCTTAAACGTCATGCTGATTTTCTGTGGCTGCAAAATCCATTCAGGTTTATTTCCCTCCGTTTTTAAATGGATGTACCGTTTGTGAATACTTTGCCAAAGGATGATAGTCTCCTGTCAAAGGAGCTTTTTCGGCATTGCGAATGTTATGGACAATTTCTATAGATTGCCTAGCATCTGAGAGCCCGAAACCATTGCCTTTTAAGATATCTTTATAACTCTCTGTATGCAATTCTGTAAATCCGCCACTAAATTCTATCTCTTCGCCGTCAACAGTAATTGAACGATAGGTACGCTGGCCGGTTTCTTTAATTTCTTCAGGAATCATATTGTAATCAATAGACAAAAACCAACGTACTCTAGCCCTTTCAAATTCAAGATACCCTGCGGCTCTGTCATGCGTATGCAAATGAACTTTGTTTTCTTTTATGTCTCCAAAAATCCATGATAACATATCATAAAAATGTACTCCGATATTTGAAGCAATTCCCCCTGATTTAGAAACATCGCCTTTCCATGAGGTATAATACCAATGCCCTCTTGAAGTTAAATACGTTAAATCGATATCATACATTTTATCTTTAGGGCCTTTCATAACCTTTTCTTTAAGTGCAACAATACTTTGGTGTAAGCGCAGCTGTAAGATGGTATATACGTTCTTTCCCGTTACATTTTCAATATCAATTAGGGCATCAATATTCCATGGGTTTAATACTAATGGTTTTTCACAGATAGCATGTGCATCCCTGCGCAATGCCATTCTAATATGAGCATCGTGCAAATAGTTTGGTGTACAGATACTTACATAATCGAGGTGTACATCTTTTTGTCTTTTTAACTTTTCAATATGCCTGTCAAAACGTTCAAATTCGACAAAAAAGTCGGCATTAGGAAAAAAACTATCCATGATACCCACAGAATCAAATTTGTCTAAGGCGGCAATTAAATCATTATTTGTATCTTTTATTGCTTTTAAATGTCTTGGTGCGATATACCCTGCTACTCCTATTAGTGCAAAATTCTTCATTGATTAAAATATTATGTGAAACAACAACCTACATTTATTAAGTAAATGTATTTGTTATGCTGCGGTTGATTTAATTTTTTTAATGAAACTTAGCGGGATTTCCGCTGCGAAATATCTATCAAGGGCATCGATTTTAATAAGTACCCGATGCTTTCCTTTTTCTTCTACATAAAATGCCTTTAATCCTGCTAATGGGCCCCTAATCACTTCAACCTCTTCGTCTTTAGAAAAATTAGCTTTTTCAACAATTTGAATAGCATCTTTGTTATTTAATAATAATTTTAAATTTTCAATTTCTTCATTTCTAACAATTGCTAACTTTCCTAAATACTTCAATACTCCTAATGTACTAGGCACATTCAAAACATCATAAATATATTGCTCATCAATTTGAATAAAAACGTATGAAGATATTAAGGGTGTTTTTACCTTTTTTTTTCTATCACTCCATTGTTTTAACGTAGTAACCAATGGTAAATACGCAGTATAACCTAAATCTATGAATCTTTGATAGACTTTTTTTTCAGCTCTAGGGCGCGTAAAAATAGCATACCAGTTATTGGGGGTTGGTGTAGACATTTTGGCTTCTTCTTCTTCTTTTAACGGCTCAAAGGTAATTATATTTTAATCATTTTGCCATAAAACATAAAAACAAGTTTTATCTACTGATTTATTCACTGTTGTAGAAAGAAAAAACTGCAAAAGGAAAACGATGATTTTATGTCTGGCATCGTTGTGATTATTTGAAATAGAAAATAAATTATAAGTCACTAACCAACCACAATTACTACATAACTAATATTTTCTTAGTCTCGTTAAAGTTATCATTAAACATTTTAATGAAGTAAATGCCTCTTGCCATAGATGATAAATCAATTTGAGTAAAGATGCCGTTATTGTCTGCTTTTATTTCTTTGTTATACAACAAACTTCCATTTAAAGAGATAACACTTACCCTGATTTTTGTTGTTAAATCGGGTAAAAATATATTGACAATACCTTCTGTTGGATTAGGATACACTTCGAAATGGTTATTAATTCTATTATTACTATTACTGGCGATATCGGCAGCACAGTCTTCAACAAATACTGTAATTTCTGCTGTTTCAAGAACTCCTTTTACATACGCTGAGACAGAATAGTTTGTTGTAACATCTGGAGTAGCATATATAATGGGTGTGATTTCACCCGTACTCCATAAATAGTCATTGCTACCGCTTGCTTTTAATGTTACTTTATCACCTTTACAGATGGTTATGTCTAAGCCTGTATTAATCATTAAAACGGCCTCTCCAACGCTAACTGCTACCTCATCACTATCAGTACATCCATCTCTTGCTACGGCAACGTAATACACAGTATCTTCTGTTGGGTTTACAATGATACTTTGCGCAGTTTCACCGGTACTCCACAAATAGTCATCACCCCCTGTAGCGGTTAGGATAGTACTTTGGCCTAACCCTATTGCCACATCTTCGCCGGCATCTGCTATTACGGGTTCATTGACAATTATCAAAACTTCATCGGTTGCGGTCTCTCCGCAGGCATTGGTTGCAGTTACCGTATATCTCGTTGTACCCGTTGTATTTACGGTAATACTAGGCGTTGTTTCACCAGTACTCCATAAAAAATCGCCTACTCCTGTTGCCATGAGTGTTATGGCTTCTTGATCTGTAGCACAACGTATGATAGTGTCATCTACATTTAAGTTTACTTCAGGAGCCGCTTCAATAGAAACGGTTACTTCATCTGACACTTCACAACCGTTTGATGACGATGTCACCGTGTAAACAGTCTCAACATTCGGATTTACCGTAATACTAGCTGTAGTTTCGCCGGTACTCCACAAAAAATTTCCATTTCCTGTAGCCGTTAAAGTTGTACCGGTACCTTGACAAATAGTAACATCATTACCGGCGTCTAACATTATTTGAGGGTTTACGGTAACTGTAATTTCATCAGAAATACTCGTATTACATGAAGTGTCTGTTACGCTATATGTTGTGGTGCTGGTTGGATTCACTAAGATACTGGAAGTAGTTTCTCCGGTACTCCATAAAAAATTTCCAACGCCTCCTGCAATTAAGGTAACACTTTCGCCATAGCAAATGGTAATATCATCTCCTAGGCTCACTGATGGCGGGCTTTCAACTGTAACGATTACCTCATCAGATTTTGAGCAATTTCCTAACGTTGAAGTAACTGTATAAGAGGTTATAATTGAAGGGTTTACTGTGATGCTAGCTGTTGTCTCTCCGGTACTCCACAAAAAATTACCATTTCCGGTAGCAGTTAATGTCACACTATCACCTTGACAAATGGTTATATCTTCTCCGGCATCCAATACAATTTCAGGGGTTACGTTTACGGTTATTTCATCAGTAACACCGGTACTGCAAGAGCTATTGGCAGTAACTGAATAGGTTGTTGTACTGGTTGGGCTTACGATGATACTTGAAGTAATTTCACCTGTATTCCATAAAAAATCTCCGGTACCTTCTGCGGTTAAAGTAATCGTTTCGCCATAACATATAGTAATATCATCTCCTAAGCTCACCGAAGGTGCTTCGTCTACCGAAACAATAACTTCGTCAGAAAGTGAACAATTGCCAATTGATGAGGTTACGGTATAAGAAGTTATCACTGTTGGGCTAACTGTTATACTAGGGGTAGTTTCGCCGGTACTCCATAAAAAATTCCCGCTTCCTGTAGCTGTTAATGTTACACTTTCGCCGGCACATATAGTAACGTCATTTCCGGCATCTAAAACTATTTCGGGCGTCACATTTACAATAATCTCATCGGTGACACTTGTATTGCACGAACTTGCCGTAACGGAATAAGTTGTTGTACTATCAGGAATTACCGTGATACTGGGTGTTGTTTCACCGGTGCTCCACAAAAAATTTCCTGTACCTTGTGCGGTAAGTACCACTTCTTCACCAGAACATATAGTAATATCATCACCCAACGTTACAGTCGGTGTACTTTCTACGGTAACTATAACTTCATCTGAAAGAGAACAGGTACCTAATGTAGAGGTTACTGTATAAGTAGTTGTTTCTGTAGGATTTACAGTTATACTGGCGGTAGTTTCGCCGGTACTCCATAGAAAATCACCATCACTACTCGCTGTTAAGGTAATACTATCGCCTAAGCAAATGGTAACGTCAGTGCCTGCATTTAAATTGACTCCCGGATTTACATTTACAACAATATCGTCTGTTGCTGTTGTTGCACAAGAATTACTTGCTGTTACAGAGTAGGTTGTTGTTGTTGTTGGATTTACTGTAATGGTAGGCGTTGTCTCTCCGGTGCTCCACAAAAAATTTCCAGTACCTTCAGCAGTTAAAATTACTTCTTCGCCTGAACATATTGTAATATCGTCTCCTAAAACTACTGACGGCGCGGTTTCTACGGTAACTATTACATCGTCAGACTCACTTAAGTTAGCGTTGGTTATGGTTACCGTGTAGGTTGTGGTAGTATCTGGTGTTACTTCGATACTCGGCGTAATTTCACCGGTACTCCATAAAAAATCACCATCTCCTGTTGCTGTTAGTGTTGTTGGCTCTCCTTGACAGATTGAAACGTCGGGGCCTGCATTTACATTGGTTGAACTTGTTGAACTATCAGGATATTCATAAGCACCTATATCATGAGAAGCTCCTTGAGGCCTCATTTTTTTATCGTGGTCATCAATTACATCCATTATAAACGCACCGGCATCAATTAAAGGGCTATCGGGCTTCAGGTTAAAATTACTATTAGCGGGGTCTTCAAATTTTGGGTCTGCTGAAATATTTCCTGTGCCACTCATAACATTCCAACTATTGTAAAAATTGCAATTGGTAAAAGTAAAATCGGACAACGGAGAGGTAGCAAGAATACTCGCCACATTTGAAATAGTACAATTGATAACTTCTAAATTTTTAACATTGGTATAGTATTGTTTAAAGAAATAATTATTACCATCGAAAGTACAATTGATAATCTTATTATCTTTTAGGTCTCCTATTTTTGAGCTGGAAGTACCTTGTGAGTAAATTGCATATTTTGTATTGGTAAAAACACTATTTCGTATAATATTATCATGGCCGATAGTGGTATCAGGACTTCCTTCTTCTCCGTTATCTTTAAAGCCAATTCCGAATGTGGTATTACTGGCTGTTACACGTTCTATAATATTATAATTAGAGCCTCCCCAAATCCAAACCGCTCCTGAGTTTTCATTTCTAAAATAGTTACTTACATTGGCGTTATTTTTAGCTTCACAATCTTTAATGACATTGTATTCGCAACCTGAGTTTCTAATATAAAAAGGTTCAGTTATATTTACTCCGACACTTTTTTCAATGAGGTTGTAATTATTTCTCAATCTATTTTGCCCTCTAATACCAATACCATGAGTACTTTTATTGGTTCGGGTAGTATTAAAATTTTCTATATAACAATTCCTAGAGATATTATTGTCTCCGTTAAATGAAAAATGATAATCGTTTCTAGAATCGAAACTCACCCTGTCATTATATGATTTATTTCCATCCATCAAATTAAATCCGTCACCAAATAATTCATACGCTGCCAATGTACAATTTACAAATCGTGAATCTAATATTCTTAGATGGTCATTGCCAACAAACGTCCTACGGCCTTGGAAAGTGCCATTGGTTTGAAAAGAAATAGCATCGGCAAATTCTTGGTTGTCATTTCCAAAGGTTTTGCCGTTAAACCTATCAAAAATGATATTACTACCGGTAGCACCATTGGTATTTGCTCGAAAGCCAAATTGATATTTGGTTATCTGTATATTTCTAAAAATAACATAATTCACACCCCGTAGCCAAATTGCAACGCCCGTTCTGGGATTGTTTCCGGTCAACGTAGGCATTTCATTTGCATCGAAGTTCACTCCGTAGTCATAATAATTTGAAGTTATATCACCAATGGTATTTTTATATCCAATAAATTTAATCGGGCTGACGGAAGTACCATCACTCGAAAAACTCAAACGTTTATTACCGTAATCTCCTGCTTTTAACCAAATGGTCATTCCAGAAACTGCTTTTGAAAAAGCCTCGTTGATAGTCCATGCCGTATTTTCTGTTAATCCGTCACCTCTTCCTGGTGCTGAAGCTGTAACATATCTGTATGTTGATGCATCCGGTTCCGGTATTTTATTAATAATGTACTCTAAGGTAAATTTATGTAAAAGATTATTATTTATATCTTGCATATCGCTACCGCCTTCGTATCTAATGGTATTGTTATCCCAAAAAGTAAATGGCGATGAAACGGTAAAGTAATGTCCGGTGAGTTGATTTGGATTTATGGTTACAGAAGTAATTGTTTTCCCGCTGATTATGAATCCGGTGGTTGAGCTCGCTGTTATGGGCACATTGCTATCAAAAAAAACTTTATCAGCATCAAAGGCTTCTACTCTAAAATTTGAAATAGCGGGTTGAAAAATGCTGCTTGAAGTAGCAACAGATACTTTTACATTCAAAAAAATAAAAGCAATTAAAAATAGTTTTTTTATCATAAAATATACACATTAATTATCATACATAATTAACAGCAACATTTCATAATCATAGCATTTTTGCAAAGCCTATCCAACCTAACCATATTGAACATCCATTCAACATAACAGGGAGATAAAGCTAAAAATAGTTTTGGATTCTTTTCGTAGCGACTATAATTTTAACGAGAACTTTTTCATAAAATTGCATAAAATTAGAAACAATTCTTGTCTTGATTATTTAACTTTAACACGACGAAACTAATTTTGAATTCTGAAGGAAATCTAAAGATTTTGCCATTGGTGAACTTTTGTTAATAAACTGCATAAATTTGTTAACAAACTGCATTTTATTATTTTGTTTTAAACCAATTTATCTTCAGAACTCGTTTAAACTTTTTCAATTAGCTAAAAAATTGTCCTTTTGCACCCTATTTTTGTCTTTTTTTCCTTCCATAGCCCTGCTATGCAACTCAAAAAAGCCTTCAATAGGATAAAAAACTCCTAATTTTCGCTTCAATCCAAAAAGTTTAAACAAGTTCTCAAAAAACAATCTGATAAAATGAATAATTTAGTCAAACTGTGTATTTTCATCTGTTGATAATTATTATTTTTGACCAACTAATAAATCGTATTAATAATGAACTCGTTTAAACTTTTTTCAATTAGTTAAAAAATTGTCCTTTTACACCCTATTTTTGTCTTTTTTCCCTTCCATAGCCTTGCTATGCAACTCAATAAAGCCTTCAATAGGGTAAAAATTTCTAATTTTCGCTTCAATCCAAAAAGTTTAAACGAGTTCAATACGTTGAGTGCTCTATTAGTGTTATATTTACTAAATTTTTATGAAAAACCTTCTTTTGTACATACTCACCTCATTTTTATTTTTTTCTTGTCAAGAAAATTTAAAAGATGCTAAGGCGAATAGATTTGTTATTTCGGGAACCATTCAAGGTGTTGAAGATACTTCTAAGGTATATTTAGAGACCCGAGAGAGCGGTATTTTACTAATGTTGGATTCTACCACTATCCGCAATGGAAAATTCAGATTTGAGGGAACTATCGACAAACCCTCTGTTTATGGAATTCTTATAGAAGATGTCAAAGGCACTATTGGTATCTTAATGGAAAATAAAAATATTAGCATAGAAGCCTATAAAGACAGTTTGTCTTCTTCAAAAATTGTTGGTTCTTATACTAATGATGAATACCTTAACTTTGTACACCAATCAAATCAGATAGTTTCTAAAATGAATGTGCTGTTTCCTGTTTTTCAAAAAGCCCGCTCAGAAAATGATGTGAAAGTACTTGATAGTATCAATAAAAAAATGCAAGCCATAAATAATCAAAATACGGCATTTGCCTTACACTATGCCCGCCAACATCCTAATTCTTACGTGGGCGCCATTGCATTACACTCTGTGATTAGGGTACCCACTATTTCGAAAGATACTATTTTTAAAATTTATACTCATTTTTCAGATTCTATAAAAAAAGGCGATTTTGCCATCGAAACATTACATTTTATACAAACATCAACAAAACGAGATTCTATTCTACATTGATTAAATTATTATATAGGTATTATGAATTTAGTTAACAAATATAGGTCTTCCTATAAAAAAACGCTCCTATTGTTATTTTTAGCTATGGCATTTTTTTGTGTATTGTTTATTATTTATTCTAGAAAATCTATATATCACTATAATACGAATGCAGATTATAGCTATGACTTTACAAACTCCACAGCGATAAAAACCAAATTAACTTTAAAGGATGGTATATTAACCTTGCCTGAAAGCCAATTTCCAAATGAAACCGCCTTTATTAAAATTGAGGTAAGTACCTCTTTTCTAGGTAATTATTTTCAACCTATAATCACTATAAGTTCTGGCGATACAACGAGCACACAGTATATTGAACATGGTTCAAAGGGCATTCGCTACCTCAACATTAGTGATTTTATAAATCGAGAAAGCAGAGAGCTCACTTTTACAACCGATAAAATAAATCTCAAAGACCAGACCGTAGTACTTTACGAGTTTCAAAATTTACCATTCGAAAATGCTACTATTTTAGTACTTGCACCACATCCTGATGATGCTGAAATTGCCGCTTTCGGATTGTACGCAAAAAACAACCATTCTTTTATTATAACCATTACTTCAGGTGATGCCGGTCCGGATACTTATGATGAAGTATTTAAGCAAGATACTGTAAAACAATATTTAGAAAAAGGAAAATTGAGGACACTCAATAGCATTACGGTTCCATTATTGGGCGGTGTGCCGTATGAAAACTCTTTAAATCTGGGTTTTTTCGATAGTACCCTTAGAAAAATGCACGAAAATGATACGTTGGTAGTACCATCGGTTTTTACCAAAACTTCTAATATTAACACTTATAGAAAGTTTAATGTTTCAAAACTCAAAAACGGATTGACAGGTGTTTCTAACTGGAAATCTTTAGTTCAAAATTTAAAATTCTTACTCGATACTATCAAACCTGATATCATTGTTAGCCCATACCCGCTTATCGACTACCATCCCGATCATAAATATACCACCATTGCCTTGATAGAAGCACTAAAGGCATTGAATATCAGAAAGGGAAATTTATTATTGTATACCAACCATCATACGGTTTGTGAATACTATCCTTTTGGCGAAACCGGAAATGCAGTTACGCTCCCTCCCTATTTTAAAGACGGATTTTATTTTAGCAGTTTGTATTCCAACAGTTTATCAAATTCTTTACAACAAGATAAGCTCTTTGCCCTAGAAGCCCAAAATGACCTGAGGTTAGATACCGAATGGCGTTTTTCAACTAAGTTAATTAAAACAACAACAATTGATATTGTAAAAAATATTTTAGGCCGTAAAAAAGATTATTTTAAACGGGCAGTGCGGAGCAATGAGCTCTTTTTTGTAGTACCGATAGATAAATTATATACAGAAGATGTTTATAAAAAGATAACAAAAGCCTATTAAAATACCTTAATAATACCGGGTTCTAATTCTATCGGAGCTTTATTTTGTTGAAATAATCTAGCGGTTAATGTCCCTTTAAGAAAAATATTATCGCCGGTAACTTCTAACCAACTACCCTCACGCAACCCTAATACAGCAACCGAATTAAAACAGTGAAACTCCTTAATTCTGGTTTCCCTAGTTTCGCCTTTATGTGTAGATAACGGATTTGGGTCTACATAGTGAACATTGATATTAAAAGGAATCAATCCCAACGTTGCATAACCAGGTGGATATACTATGGGCATATCATTTGTCGTCTGCATGGTAGGGCCACAAATATTGCTTCCGGCACTCGTGCCGAAATATGGGGTACCCTTTGTTATTTGTTCTTTTAAAACCTCTAATAACCCTTGGTTATACAGTTCTTTTACCAGTACAAACGTATTGCCGCCACCTACAAAAATTGCTTGGGCATTTTTCACTGCAGTTTGGGCATTTTCAAATTGATGGATACCGATAACTTTAATCCCAATTTTTTGAAATGCCTTTGCGGCCGTTGATGTATAGGCATCGTGCGTTATTCCGCCGGGCCTGGCATAAGGGATAAAAAGTAACGTATCAATAGATGCGAAGAGAACTTTTAGCCGGGGTAATATATATTCTAAATAACCACTTCCGTAGACTGTTGAAGTACTTGCTATTACTATTTTCTTCATTACTTGCTTCAAAATTTAGTCAAAAATACAAACTTATTCTTTAACAAAAGTTTACCACAGCTTTAGTATTTATTTATGACTTTGAGTGTTTTATTTGTAATAATGATACAAAAACTAACCATTTTTATCTTCGTTTGTGCGGTAACACAGCTTTATGGCCAACAAAAAAGTACACTTATTTTTGGTAAGATTACCGCCAACGCACTTTCTGTAGAAAATATTCATATCATTAATAAGAACTCTGGTAAAGCCACTATTAGTAATCGGTATGGTGAATTTAAAATTCCTGTAAGCGTAAATGACACGTTGATTTTTTCAGGAATTCAATTTTATAAAAAAGAAATTAGCATTACTCGGCAAATTGTAAAAAACAAAAGAATTACAGTGGCCTTATTTCAGCGCATTAATGAGCTTGAAGAAGTTGAAATTAGAGCACATCATTTACTGGGGAATTTGACTATCGACGCAAAAAATGTTAAAGATTCTGTGTCAAAAGTCAATTCACTGGCACTTGATTTTTCAATGATAGATTTTAGCGAAGTCATAGTCAATGACCTTGGAGACGTACAAAACCAAAAGCCACCTGATGCTTCACAACTAACAAACCCTAACATTCCGATAGGGGGTAATATTTTGGGTATATTTGAATTGCTGAAAATAGGCAACCGCAAAAGGCGTTTAAGAAATGAACAGCACCTATATGAAGAAAAAGCTAAAAAGGCGCCGAAGGCTTTGGTGGATGAATTAGGAGAAACTTTTTTTACTAAAACATTAAAAATCCCCAGAGAAAATATTGATGAATTTTTAGAATATTGTAAGCCTAAAGGAATTACAGATTTATATCTCAGCAATCAGAAAATAGAAATGATTGATATTTTAATTAAAGAAAGTAAAAACTATTTGAAGCAATTAAAAAAATGAAGCCCAAATACATCGTTTTATTACTGCTTTTTACTACGTTTAAATTGCTCGGACAAAGCGCCACAAAAATCATTGAAGGAAAAATAATAAACGACTCACTTTCTGTTGAAAACATCCATATCATCAATAAAAATTCTCATAAAGCTACCATTAGCAATCAATACGGTGAATTTCAAATTCCGGTACAACGCAATGATACCATCCTGATTTCTTCCATACAATTTGAACATAAAACAATTATTATTACTGATGTTATCATTAAAAGTAAAAAATTGCCTGTTTATGTATTTCCTAAAATAAACCTATTGGAAGAAGTTGAAATAAAAACCCGCCATTTACTTGGCAATTTAACATCTGATGCCGGAAACGTAAAGGATTCCATATCTAAAATGAACCCATTAGCGATAGACTTTTCAATGATTGACTTTAAAAAGTCCGTTATCAGTGATATTGACGAAACAGATAGGCTAAAACCGCCTGACATATCGCATCTTGTGAGTCCGATTCAACCCGGAATCTCAGCGAGCTTTGCCCTCAAAAAATTACAATCTAAAGAAGCAAAAAAACTGAATGCCATCAAGAAAAAAACAGCTATTTTAGATGAAATTAGAAACTCTATAAGCGATGTTTTTTTTATAAAAAAATTAAATATCCCTAAAGAAGAAATCAATAGTTTTATATACTATTGTAAATCAAAGGGGATTATACAGATGCACCTCACTAATCAAAAAATAGAGATGATTGATATTTTAATTGAAGAAAGTAAAAATTACTTGAATTTACCAAAAAAATGAAGTACAACGCCTATCTTTTTCTCATTTTTTTTATTTCCTTTTCATTGTTTGGGCAAAACACTAGAAAAATCATTGACGGAAAAATATTAAACGACTCACTTTCTGTTGAAAACATCCATATCATCAATAAAAATTCTCATAAAGCTACCATTAGCAATCTATACGGCGAATTTCAAATTCCGGTACAACGCAATGATACCATCCTGATTTCTTCCATACAATTTGAGCATAAAACAATTATTATTACCGATATTATTATTAAAAATAAAAAGTTGTCGGTCTATGTATTCCCAAAAATCAATCAGCTAGAAGAGGTGGTTGTCAAAGAATATCAATTGTCAGGTAACTTAAAAACAGATGTGAATACTACTAAAATAGAGCATGTAGCAGATCAATTTACACTCAAACTGCCAAATGCCGGAAGGGTACCTGTTCCTACTATTGACAGCTTAGATATTTCGATAGGATTGATTATGGCCGTAAATCTCGAGGCGCTGTACAGAAGGATTAACGGCGATTTTAAAAAATTGAAAAAATTACAAAAACTGCAAAAAGAAGATGATGTTTTAAAAATTATAAGAAGTTCTGTTACTGACAAGTACTTTATTGACTCTTTAAAAATACCCAAAGACCATATCGAAAATTTCTTACATTATTTGGTATTTAAAGATATTGTAAAACTATACAGGCAAGGCAAAGAAATAGAAGTTATAGATTTAATTATCAAAGAAAGTACTACTTACAGAAAGTTTAAGAATTTAAAATAAATCACAATCCATCACTTGTAACGATTCACTTAAAACTTCGAAAGCCTCCAATGGTAAATGCAGTATTGCTCATGGTATAATTGGGGTTTCCAATACCAATTTGCGCATCGTGTATTACACTGATTAACAAGCGCGTATTGGATGGGTTATTACTCAATATCCCCAGTGCATTATGCATACTAAAATCGAATAATTGGTCTTTTTCGGTAGTGCCGAAAATACCAAAACCAATACGGTGGAAAAATGAAAAATCACCGGTATCAAATTCGTTAAACCAACCTACTGTTGAACTTCTAAACTGTGTGAATTTAAACAGTATATGCTTATCATACTTAGTATTAGGCAATATAAAGTCTTCACTCACCTGCCTTCTGTTCTTCTCATACGAAGCACCTTCAAGCAAGGTATATTGCAATCCACCGTGATAATCGTTACTATTTACTAAGTACAATCCCAATGAAAGGCTAAAGCCAAAACTCCACCCTTTAGAATGGGCATAGTCTTTAAAAGCAATAGTGTGCTTGCCAACAAAAGCACTGATACTGATATACGCGGTTGGTTTTTCTAACATTGACTGGCTGTAACCGGCCAAACCAAAGAGGCAACTCAACAAGAATAGATTATATTTATGTTTCAAAACAAGCTTATTTACAATTCCATTTTCCAAAGATACTTGCAAGCCAGTGTTCTATAGGGCTGCCAATTTTCGGCAATTTCAATCAAGGTGGGTTTTAACAATTTTTTTTCAACATCAACCCCGTATAACGAAACCATACGTTGCTGAATGCCCAAATCGTCTACCGGAAAAACATTTAACCGATCCATCGGAAACATCAATATCATTTGTACCGTCCATTTGCCCACACCTTTAATGGTTGTTAAATAATTGATAATCTCGTCATCGGTTTTTTTAGTCAAATAATCAAAAGACATCTCATTTTCTAATGCAAACTCAGCTACATTTTTTAAGTATTGGGTTTTTGCCCTTGACAAACCTACACTTCTCAAAACCGTATCATCAATGGCAAGCAACCTCTCAGCCTCGGGGTATCCGCCAACAAACAAGTCTTCAAAGCGTTTCCATATAATTTCTACCACCTTAACCGATAACTGTTGCGAGACAATAGAATTTAATAACGCCCTGTAAACATCAATATCAAGTGCCGGTTTTATTTCATGCGGAATACTATCAATAGCCGCAAGTAATACCTTGTCTTTTTTATAATGTTGTAATATCTCTTTATAGGTTTTCATATAGTTGATAGTATAGAAATTATAGTAGTATATTTTATGCGTCCTTACAAAATTCAGAATGTTATTTGCTAATTAACAAATGATTCAAGACTTTTACACCCTTAAAACAATTTATGTATTCAAAACAAAAATACCTTATTTTTCTTTTTATTCCGTTATTCGCTTTTTCGGTACACAAATATTATATCAGCCTGACAAAAATAGATTTTATAAAAGACAAAAACGAGGTACAGGTTACCATGCGTATTTTTATTGACGACTTACAGGCAACCCTTAATACTGCCTACCATACAAATATAGAATTGGCATTACCCGATGAATCAAAACAAATCGATTCATTAATTAATACCTATCTTCTTAAAAAATTTATACTAACCATAAACGGAAACAAAAAAGAATATACCTATTTAGGAAAAGAATATGAAGATGACGTGGTATACCTTTATTTAGAAGCAGAAAATATTACAAAAATAACAGCTATTAAAGTAAAGAACAGTATGCTGATGGATGAATTTGAAAGCCAAAAAAATATCATCAAGATCCATATCAATAACACTAAAAGAACCTTCCTTTTAACCAAAAAAAAAGATAACGACCTGTTACAGTTTTAATTACAAATTACTAAATGGTATTTAATTATTTACTATATTCGCGTTAAGGAATTGAAAATTTACACGCGCTAATGAAAAAGTTTACCCTTCTTCTAGTAGTATTACTATGGATACCTTCACATACTTTTGCCCAACATAACGATGAAGAAAAAATAAAATCGCTTGCTTTAAATACGAAAACTACTGATTCTTTCAAAACCACTAAAATTACTGACACTCAGCAAGAAGAAAGTATACACGCTATCTTACATAAAATAGCAATAGACAAAAGTGCTCAATTGAAAATCAAAAAAGAAAAATCTACAGCACAAAAAGCCCGGCTAAAACAACAAAAATTATTGTTAAAACAAAAAACTTTTGAAAATAAGAAAGCGATAAAAAAGAAAAACCAATTAAAAAAAGAAAGGATACTAACCCATAAAAACGCATACAAAAGAGAAGCCTATAAAAATAAAGCTGAAAGAGCCCTTGCCTTAAAAACTGTACTGAAACGCTTAATACAATTACTAAAAATAAAGGCACTAGAAGACAAAAAAGCGATAAAAGATAAAAAATTATTAGAAAAAGCTGAGATACTAGCCACCAAAGAAACATTTAAAAAAAATAATCTTCAACAAAAACGCAATAAAACACAACTTTTAAAAACCCAACTAAAGCAACAAAAACAATGGGTAAAACGCAAGGCCTTAGAAGATAAAAAAGCCTTGAAAGACAAAAAATTATTAGAAAAGGCAGAGCGCATAGCAACCAAAGAAGCCTTTAAAAGAAATGCACTTCAACTCAAACGTAAAAAAACACTGCTTATACAAGCTGAAATAAAATACAGAAAACAGCTGGTAAGAGAAAACCGTATTGCCGAAAAGAAAGAAAAAAAAGCCGCTATCCTCTACAAAAAAGAACGGCAGATTGCAGCGAAAAAAAGAAACAAAAAAATACCAGCCCAAAAGAAAAAAGCCACTGTTCTTTTTGATGGAGAAGTTAAAAAGAAATATCAATAAGCCTCCTAAAAAAGATGTTATTGGGTTCCTTAAAGATTTGTTAAAGTTTTCTTTGTACAGATAGTTTCTTCCTTAAAATAATTACTTTCGAACATTAAAACAAAACCTACCTATTAATGACAAGAAAGTTACCCTATTTCATGCTTATTTTTCTATGTGCCACACTCTTTACATATGGACAAGAACAACAAAGCGAGAAAAAAGAAAGAAAACCCGGACATATCAATGTAAGTAAATTTAGGCAGTTAAAACAAGAACTTCCTACGCCCAATTCACAACACACCGCTTCAGGTGCCCCCGGATATGAATACACCCAACAACAGGTTGATTATGTTATGAATATCAGGTTAGATGATGATACACAAAAGTTATACGGTGACGAAGTCATTACCTACCACAACAATTCTAAAGACGCATTAGACTATTTATGGGTACAATTAGACCAAAATGTGAGGGCTCCTGATTCGAAAACACCCGATATTAGGCAAACTAAAATGAGGGAGAATTATAGAGCCCCAAAATCTTTTACCCAAACCCATTTAAAAAAGCCTTTTAACGGCGGGTTTCATTTAGACTATGTAAAAGATAGCAATGACAAACCGTTGTTGTATACCGTTAACAGTACTATGATGCGTGTCAATTTAGACAAGCCCATTGCCCCCGGAGGTCAGTTTGTATTTAAAATTAAATGGTGGTACCAAATAAACAACCACGTTACCAATAGGGCACGTTCGGGTTTCGAACATTTTTCTAAAGACGGTAATAATTTATATGTTATCGCACAGTTTTATCCTCGATTAGCAGTGTATAATAACGTAGAAGGATGGCAAAATATGCAGTTTTGGGGGCGTAGTGAATTTGCCTTAGAATTTGGTAATTTTACTGTAAATATTACCGTTCCGGCAGACCATATTTTAAATGCTACGGGTAAACTACTCAATGCCAAAGAAGTATTGACCAAAGAACAATACAAACGTCTGAAAACCGCTAAAAAAACATTTGACAAACCCGTTGTAATCGTTACCCAAGCAGAAGCCGAAGCTGCCGAAAAAGGACATGCAAAGAAAACCAAAACTTGGAAATTTTATGCCGAAAATGTACGCGACATTGGTATTGCGACCTCTCGAAAATTTATTTGGGATGCGATGGCTGTCAATATTAACGGTAGGACAGTAATGGCCTACTCCTTATACCCCAAAGAAGGAAATCCGTTGTGGGGCGAACACTCAACCCGTGTGGTGGCCAATACCTTAAAAGTATATTCAAAATATACTTTTGACTATCCCTACCACAAAGCCATTTCGGTACATTCTAAAAATCAAGGTATGGAATATCCACAGATATGTTGGAATTTCGGAAGGCCCAATGAAGACGGTACCTATTCTGATAGGACAAAAAACGGAATGATTGGTGTTATTACACATGAAGTGGGCCATAACTTTTTTCCGATGATTGTCAATTCTGACGAGCGCCAATGGACATGGATGGATGAAGGCCTCAATTCTTTTGTACAAATACAAGCCGAATTAGAATACGAACCGAATTACCACCCTAGAGGATTACCCAAAGATATTGTCAGGTATATGAGTATAGATCAAGATTACCTATCACCCATTATGACGCAAGGAGACCATGTCTATAATTTTGGTGCCAATGCCTACGCAAAACCTGCTGCCGGATTAACCATGCTCAGAAATACCATCATGGGGCCCGAATTGTTTGACTATGCTTTTAGAACCTATGCCAAACGCTGGATGTTTAAACACCCGACACCTGCCGATTTCTTTCGGACTATGGAAGATGCTTCTGCTATGGACTTAGACTGGTTTTGGAGAGGTTGGTTCTACACTACCGATTATAATGATATGGGTATCAAACAAGTAAAAAAGTATTACTTAACAGACCAACCCACAGAAAAGGCAAAAGCCGAAATTGTAAAGTACGGATTAAACTTCGACGAGTATAAGAATAAAGTATTGTATTTTGCTTCTGAAGAAGAAATAGGAGACCCTAGCAAAGCGAAAAAAGCAATCGATTTTACCATTTTAAAAGACTATTTGGAAGGCTTGCCCGAATCAGAGAAAAAGAACTTGAAAAAAGAAGCCCCAAGTTATTTTTATGAAGTTACCTTTGATAAACCGGGCGGATTGGTATTGCCCCTAATTGTTGAACTAACCTATGAAGACGGCAGCAAAGAACGCAAGATGTTTCCCGCTGAAATTTGGAGTAAGCATGACCGCGAAGTAACCAAAGTTTTCTCAGCTTCACAGCAAATTACCAATATCACCATAGACCCTGATTTTGAAACTGCCGATATTGATACCAGCAATAATAGTTGGCCCAAGAAAACCGAAAATAGTCAATTTGATAAATTTAAAAGCAAATTGAAAAATTAGTGTTTTAAGTTTAGAGTTTTAGTTGAAATGCCTTGAGTTGAAAAACTTGAGGCGTTTTTTATTACCGCAACCAAACCGGTTAACTCAAAACTTCCTGTCTGCCGAAGCAAAATGCGAAGGAGGGTTAAAACAAAAACTGCCTTTGAACGCCGGAGTGATTTCACAAAGACAAACAGTAATTCGTTTTTGTTAAATTATTTTTGATTAGATGTTAAATCCCAATTTCTTTAGCTGATGCATAGATATAAGGCATAAACCTATTGCGTTAATTTGAGTGATTTTATAAAGGCAACCGCTTAGGTTGTTTTTATAAAATTGTATCGAGAATTTGCCTATTGGCTACTAAAAAGTTCTCGATACGCCGCTCCTTCGTCGCGGCACT
>Ga0256841_1001407_pt1:0-17500 | contig 21025 bp, 20 predicted proteins | sample 356308metaG_FD_185971 | JGI IMG/M metagenome (GOLD analysis project Ga0256841, IMG submission 185971) | Hydrothermal vent microbial communities from Mid Atlantic Ridge, Atlantic Ocean - 356-308 | ecosystem: Environmental > Aquatic > Marine > Hydrothermal vents | place: Atlantic Ocean... | reverse complement strand
GTTGTGACTGCGATGGGGTGACGGAGAAGGCTAGGCTGGCCGGGTGACGGAAGTCCCGGTTCAAGCGTGTAGGGGGTGGACTTAGGCAAATCCGGGTCCACGCTAACCCTGAGGCGTGATGACGAGTCCTTTTTAGGGCGAAGTAGTTGATGCCCTGCTTCCAAGAAAAACCTCTAAGCGTCAGGTCACAAGAGGCCGTACTGTAAACCGACACTGGTGGGCGGGGCGAGAAGCCCAAGGCGCTTGAGAGAACTCGGGTGAAGGAACTAGGCAAAATGGCACCGTAACTTCGGGAGAAGGTGCGCCCCTGTGTAGGTGAAGGGCCTTGCGCCTGGAGCCGAAGGGGGTTGCAGTGACCAGGGGGCTGCGACTGTTTACCAAAAACACAGCACTCTGCAAACGCGCAAGCGGACGTATAGGGTGTGACGCCTGCCCGGTGCCGGAAGGTTAAGGGATCCGGTTATCCTTTGGGAGAAGCCGGTGAACGAAGCCCCGGTAAACGGCGGCCGTAACTATAACGGTCCTAAGGTAGCGAAATTCCTTGTCGGGTAAGTTCCGACCTGCACGAATGGCGTAACGATGGCCCCACTGTCTCCACCCGGGACTCAGTGAAGTTGAACTCGCTGTGAAGATGCAGTGTACCCGCGGCAAGACGGAAAGACCCCGTGAACCTTTACTACAGCTTTACGCGGGATGCTGGGCTTGCTTGTGTAGGATAGGTGGGAGGCTGAGAAGCCGCAGCGCCAGCTGCGGTGGAGCCGTCCTTGAAATACCACCCTGGCAAGTCTGGTGTTCTAACCCAGGGGAGTGATCCTCCCCGGGGACAGCGTATGGCGGGTAGTTTGACTGGGGCGGTCTCCTCCTAAAAGGTAACGGAGGAGCACGAAGGTACCCTCAGCGCGGTCGGAAATCGCGCGGTGAGTGCAAGGGCACAAGGGTGCTTGACTGCGAGACCGACGGGTCGAGCAGGTGCGAAAGCAGGTCCTAGTGATCCGGTGGTTCTTCGTGGAAGGGCCATCGCTCAACGGATAAAAGGTACTCCGGGGATAACAGGCTGATACCACCCAAGAGTTCATATCGACGGTGGTGTTTGGCACCTCGATGTCGGCTCATCTCATCCTGGGGCTGAAGCCGGTCCCAAGGGTATGGCTGTTCGCCATTTAAAGAGGTACGCGAGCTGGGTTCAGAACGTCGTGAGACAGTTCGGTCCCTATCTGCCGTGGGCGTTGGAGACTTGCGGGGAGCTGCTCCTAGTACGAGAGGACCGGAGTGGACGGACCTCTGGTGTTCCGGTTGTCACGCCAGTGGCACTGCCGGGTAGCTACGTCCGGACGGGATAACCGCTGAAAGCATCTAAGCGGGAAGCCCCCCCCAAGATGAGGTCTCCCAGGACCCTGTGAGGTCCCTGAAGGGCCCTCGTAGACCACGAGGTTGATAGGCCGGGTGTGGAAGCCCAGCAATGGGTGAAGCTAACCGGTACTAATTGCCCGTGAGGCTTGACCCTATAACCCAAAGGGGTCTTGCGATACCAATCGTACGTTTTCCCCACCCGTTTCGCCTGGTGGCCATAGAGCGCTGGAACCACCCGATCCCATCCCGAACTCGGCAGTGAAACAGCGCTTCGCCGATGATAGTGGAGTCCATCCTCCGCGAAAGTAGGGCACCGCCAGGCTCTCAACCACCACCACCCCACCCCCCTCACCTCTCAGGTAAGGGGGGTGGCTTTTTTTTAGCCTCCTGAATTTTTCCCACCTATCGGTCGGTTTTTGGCGAGAATTGCGTGCAGCCTGCTTTATTCGGGGACGCGGCAGTGCTAAAGTAATTGATTCTGAGTTTTACGCTGGGTAATTACCAGCACGACCCTCCGGAACAACGAAAACCAAAGGAGTCGCACAATGAAACACGAACTTCCGCCGTTGCCCTATCCAATGGATGCCTTGGAACCTTACATTTCCAAAGAAACCTTGGAATACCATTATGGCAAGCACCATAAGGCCTATGTGGACAACCTCAATAATCTGATCCAGGGGACCGAGTTCGAAAACATGTCCCTGGAGGAAATTATCCTCAAGGCATCGGGGCCGATTTTCAACAATGCCGCCCAGGTCTGGAACCATACCTTCTACTGGAACAGCCTGTCACCCAACGGGGGTGGGGCACCGAGCGGCGCCATTGCCGATGCCATCAATCGGGATTTCGGCTCCTTCGACGCCTTCAAGGAAAGTTTTTCCAAAGCGGCTGTGACCCTGTTCGGTTCCGGCTGGGCATGGCTGGTGTCGAACGGCGGCAAGCTGGAAATCGTTCAGACCCAGAATGCCGGCAATCCGATGACCGAAGGGAAGAAACCGCTCCTGACCTGTGATGTCTGGGAGCATGCCTATTACATCGACTATCGCAACGCCCGTCCCAAATACGTGGAAAATTTCTGGAATCTGGTGAACTGGGGTTTCGCCAATCAGAACTTGACCGGTTGAGGAAGCGGCTAAGAAGACCCGTCGCAAGACGCCCTCGGAGCTTTCCCCGGGGGCGTTCTTGTTTGGGGCATCTCAACTATGTTTGCTTTTCCGGATCCTCGCCAAAAGTAATCGGGGGGCGAGAGGTGTTCCAATGGTTGCAAATCCGTCAGAGTTTCCTATGGTTAGAGAACGAGGATCCATTTTCGGAAACTGAATGGGAGACGGATGTATGTTGAAAGGGCTTCGGGCAGTGGTTGCGGGAATGATTATCTGGGGAATGGCCGCCTCCGACGTTGCGGCCCAGGAGACCTATGGCGGTAAGGTGGCCTACAAACTGGGCGTCGGTTTTGCCAACATCGTTACTTCCTGGCTCGAAGTCCCCAAGTGCATGATCAATGGATACAACAATGCGGACGTCGTGTTTGGTAACGAGGCCGATTTCGTCTATGGCGTCACCACAGGGGTGATCAAGGGGGTGATCAACACCGTTGGACGCACCTTTACCGGCACCCTGGACGTCATCACCTTTCCTTTGCCGACCAAGCCCATCCCCAATCCCCCGCTCATCTGGAAGGATTTCGCAGCCGATACCCATTACGGGAAGGCTTTCCAGGTTTATTGAGTCGCGATCAGGGAGCGGAAAAGACGCTGACTTTGCCGCGGTGAAAGCAGGCGGCCTGTCAGCTCCAGGTCACGGGCCAGTCGGGTTTCGGTGCGTTTGGCCTGACGTTCGTCAGGGTAAGGGCCGATGAGGATACGGTCGCCGATTCGGTGTGCCGGTAACGGCGGTCCCTGGTGATGAAGCATGGCCACCAGTTTCTCCGCTGTCGTCTCGGTCAGCGGCATTTCGACCTTGACGTACCAACCGGGGCGGGGCGGCGGGGGAACGAATTTTCCCGGCCAGGTCCCGGGATGGGGAATCCGGGGAACTTGGGCCAGATAACGGTTCCACGGAGGAGAGGACTGGAGCACCGGCAGGGGGATGCCCCTCGCGTCGGCGACCGCTCGCTCGACCCTTTGCCAGTCGATCGGTTTTCCGGTCCGGCTTTCGTACGCTTTCAGTCGTTTCTCCAGATCGTGCCATAGTTTCTTCAGGGTTGCCCCCTTCTGATCGAGAGGACGGTAAATTTGCACGAACACCTGCCCGTCCCGCCACCCCGCAAGATAGGGCTGATTCACGACGGTGACCGGTGTGCCCACGTCGATCTGGGGAAACAGTTCCGCGATGTCTTCCGGATAGAGTCGGATGCAACCGTGACTGACCCGGAGTCCCACGCCATAGGGTTTGTTGGTCCCGTGAATCAGGTAGCTGGACCAGCCCAGGCGCAGGGCATGTCGGCCCAGCGGATTGTCGGGACCTGGGGGAACCACTTTCGGCAGAGGGTCACCCTTTCGGGCATGTTCCTGCCGGATCGAAGCGGGTACCACCCAGCGTGGATTGGTTTTTTTCTCGATGATCCGGGTTCGTCCCAAAGGGGTATTCCAACTGTCGCGGCCGATTCCCACTGCATAGCTCCACACCCGGCTGGAATGGGGCGCCGGAAAATAGAACAGCCGCATGGCGGCCAGATTGATGACGATACCCTGATGCGTGGCGTCGGGAAGAATGAAGGCAAGCGGCAGCAGGATTTCGGTGCCGGGGGTGGGCAGCCAGGGATCGACTCCAGGATTGGCATCTCGAATCGCCTGGAAACCGATTCCGAAATGGCGTGCGACGTCGGCCAACGTATCTCCGGAACGAAGCCGCAGGCGACCGAGCCGACCGACAACCTGATCATCGGTCGGCGGCAGGGGGTGACGGATTTCCGGTGCGAGTTCCGGGGAGCGGGGAGGCGAAAGCGGAATTTGGCATCCCGCCAGGCAGGCGGTCAGCAAAAAAAGAAAGATTCTCATCGTTTTTCGATCAGGAACAACTGGGGCGGTTGCCGTCGTCCGTCCGGAATCACCTGCTGCCAGGATATCAGATCGCTCGGCTGTCGGCCGAGCCAGCTTCGTACGTCGTCGGCTTCTTCCCCACCGCCGGGATGACCGGTATAGGCGATCACCGTAATGCGCCCTCCGGGCGAAACCAGATCGATCGCCTGTTCCAGGGCCGGGACGGTCGTGTCACTTCGGGTAATCCGCCGCTTGTCGCCGCCGGGAAGATAGCCCAGATTGAACATGGCGGCCCGAAGGCGGGATTTCCAGGCGATGGGAATGGCGTCCGCCAGATGCTGATGTCCCTGCAAATACCAGCATACCCGACGGTCCAGTCCCGCCTGCCGCAGGCGCCGCCACGCCCGGTCGATCGCTTCGGCTTGAACGTCGAAGGCGAACACCCGGCCATCTTCCCCGACCTGGGAAGCCAGAAACAGGGTGTCGTGGCCGTTGCCCGCGGTCGCGTCGATCGCGCCGTCGCCCGGGTGCAATCTGGCCGCGATCCAGCGTTTTGCCTGTTCAGTCAAGGAGACGGTCATGATAACGTCGCAAATGGATCCGGGCGGGCAGAGGGGTTTGGTGCAGCAAATGATCGCACAATTGCTGACAGACGAGGGGAGCGTACAGGGCGGCCTTGGAGCCCATGCCGTTGCAGACAAACAGTTGGGGAAAACGGGGATGGGGGCCGACGATGGGGTGGTGGTCCAGGGTATTGGGTCGAATGCCCGCCGCTTCCTTCAATATCCGGCACCGGGGCGGTCGGTGAAACAGGGAAGCGAATTTCCGCAGAAGTTCCTCGCTGTCCCGGGCATCCGGTGCCGGGGTGAGGCGGTCCCAGCGATAGGTGGCTCCGATCCGGGCCCGGGTTTCGTCTTCGGGAAGCAGCCAAAGTCCCCGGTTGACCGGGAAAGGTGGCAGACGGGTCTGGCACTCCAGGGTGAGAATCTGCCCCCGGCTCGGTTGCCACGGCAACCGGCCGAACCAGGGATTGTGAACGACCTGCCACCCCTCGCAAAAGATTACAACGCCGGCCTGAAAATCATGCCAGCGTACGCCGTCCCGCTTCAGTACCAGATCTTTCGGTAGCAAGCGGGCCTGGTGGAGCCGGTGGTTGCGCTGCAGCCAACGGCGTATGGTGGCAAGCAGCGCCGTGGTGGCAAGATGGGCGGTGTCGAGCAGCCAGCGGCCTCCACAGGGATCGGCCAGTCCGAACCCGGCCTTCCCGGGAGGCACTTCCTCCCCCAGATAGGCCCGGTAACCGGGCTGTTGCGCCCGACGGCGCACCAGCTCCCTTTCCGTTTCGCTCCGGTAGATCCGCAGCGTGGGGTGTTCGTACCAGAATCGGGTATTCCAGAATCGTTCCAGGTCTCGATAAAAGGCTTCGGCCCTGGGCCGGTATTCCTCGATCGCATCGCTCAGCACCCAGCGCTTGCCGGTGATCGGGGTGACCAGTCCAGCGGCGACCTGACTGGCGTTGGTTTCACCCGGATCGACGACGATGACGTTCAGACCGGCCCGATGAAGTTGCCAGGCCAGCAAACTGCCGGTCAGACCCTGACCCACGATGAGAATGTCGCACGCAGTCATGCCAATTTCCAAAGTCGCCGCCCGGACATTTTAGGTACAATTACAACGTTTTGTTGCCAAAAAGAGCATAATGCATATTCTGATCAGTAACGACGATGGTTACAGCGCCGAAGGACTGGTCCGGCTGGCCGAGGCGCTGAGCAGCCGGGCCCGGGTGACCGTGGTGGCGCCGGACCGCAATCGCAGCGGTGCCAGCAATTCGTTGACCCTGGACCGGCCGCTTCGGGTGGGCCGGGCGGAAAACGGTTTCTTCCGGGTCGATGGCACCCCTACCGACTGTGTTCACCTGGCCATCACCGGATTGTTGGAGGACGAGCCGGACATGGTGTTCGCTGGTATCAATCACGGTGCCAATCTGGGTGACGATGTCCTCTATTCCGGCACCGTCGCCGCCGCCACCGAAGGCCGGTTCCTGGGGCTGCCGGCCATTGCGGTATCGCTGGCGGGTGAGGAGCCGCGTCATTTCGATACCGCGGTCGCGGTCGCGCTGCGGCTGTTCGACAGGATCTTGCAGCGGCCGCTGCCGTCCGACACCATTTTGAACGTCAACGTGCCGGACGTGCCGCTTCCCCGATTGAAGGGGTTTCGGGCCACCCGCCTGGGACAACGCCACAAGGCCGAGCCGGTGATCCGGGACACCGATCCCCGGGGACGGGTGATCTATTGGGTCGGTCCCGCCGGGCCGGAACAGGACGCCGGTCCGGGCACCGATTTCCATGCCGTCCGTGAAGGGTACGTGTCGGTGACCCCGTTGCAAATCGATCTGACCCGTTACGAGGCGATCGATCCACTGGCTGCCTGGCTGCCGGAGGAGGAAGTATGAGCGTAAGCAGGGACGGGGTCGGCATGACTTCGCGGCGTACCCGGGAACGGATGGTGATGCGGTTGCGGCAACAGGGCATCCGCGATCAGGCCGTATTGGCCGCCATGTTGGAGATCCCGCGTCATCTGTTCGTGGAAGAGGCCCTGGCCAGCCGGGCCTATGAGGATACCGCGCTGCCCATCGGATTCGGCCAGACGATTTCCCAGCCCTACACCGTAGCCCGGATGACGGAATTGGCGCTCGGTGGACGCCGGCCCGCCAAGGTGATGGAAATCGGCACCGGGTCGGGTTATCAAACCGCGGTTTTGGCCAGGCTGGCCCGGACCGTCTATACCGTGGAGCGGATCGAAGCGCTGCAGAAACGGGCCCGGTTCCTGCTTTACGATCTGAAGATCTACAACGTGAAATACGCCCACAACGACGGCGGCTGGGGTTGGACCAAGCACGCGCCGTACGACGCCATCGTCGTGACCGCCGCCGCCAGGGAAATTCCGGATGCTTTGCTCCAGCAACTGGCGCCCGGCGGCGTCATGGTCATTCCGATCAGCCGTGGAGAGTGTCAGTTGCTCAAGCGTATCACCCGCCGGGGAAGCGAGTTCGAGGTCGAGGACGTCGAGCCGGTGCGTTTCGTTCCCCTCGTCGGTGGGGTTGATTGATGTTCCAGGCGATCTACCGCCGGGCTCTGGAATACGCCCGTCACCCTCACGCGCCGTGGTATCTGGTCCTCCTGAGCTTCGCCGAGTCGTCTTTCTTTCCGGTGCCGCCGGACGTCCTCCTCATTCCCATGGCCCTGGCCGCTCCCGGATCGGCCTGGCGTCTGGCATTGCTGACGACCGTCGCTTCGGCGCTGGGAGGATTGCTGGGTTATGGCATCGGTTACTTCGCCTTCGCCCTGGTGGAACCGTGGTTGCAGCAATGGGGGTATTGGGAGGCCTACCTGACGGCCAGGGAATGGTTCGACCGCTGGGGATTCTGGGCGGTGTTCATTGCGGGGTTCTCGCCCATTCCCTACAAGGTGTTCACCATCGCGGCGGGCACGCTGACGATGAATCTACCGCTGTTTTTGCTCGCTTCCCTGGTCGGCCGGGGTAGTCGTTTCTTTCTGGAGGCCGGCCTGATCGTTTGGGGAGGAGAGCGGTTGGAGCAAGCCATTTATCGCCACATCAACCGCATCGGTTGGTGGATGGTGGCGATCGCCGTCGCCGCCGCCGGCCTGCGATGGCTGTTGCGTTGAGCGGTTTTTCCCCTCAGTAGAACTTCGCCCGGATATCGCGCACCTGCCGTTCCAGGGTCCGAGCCAGGCGGCTGATTTGCCTCAACAGCTTGTCATAGCGTTCTTTCAGGTGGTCGTATTCCTGCTCCAGTTCCCATTCCCGGGTCAATAGGCTGGTTTCCCGCTCGACGAGTTCGTCGTACTGTTCCCGCAGACGTTCCAATTCACGCACCGCATGGCCGATCGCCGTTTCGAATTCATCGCGCTCTTCGCTGATGCGGCGATATTCCCGCGGCGAGCTGTCCGGATCGATCTCCGCCAGCAGTTTGTTGTGTTTTTTGACCTTGTGACGCAGTTCGTTGAGCTGATGACGTTGCCGGCGAATGGCACGGGCCAGCTCCAGGCCCTTGAGTTCGATGTCGCTCAGCTCGCTGCGAACTTTGTCGAGTTCCTGTTCCAGTCGTTTCAGCTTTTGATCGGTCTGGGCCAATTCCTGTTCCAGGGGACGGATGTGTTCCTGAATTTTGTCGAGCATGGTTTCCGCGGTCGCAGCCATGGATTCCTCCTTGTCAGCATTGGTTTTCCGTCAATATGGGGCCCGCTGTGGAAAAAACCAATGCGGTGGGATCGTCCCGGAGGGCCGGGGAGGGGGCGAACGCTCCCCCTCTCCCGACTGTCCTCAGGCCACCAGGCGCTTGTACTTGATGCGGTGGGGGCGGTCGGCGTCCTCGCCGAGACGGCGCTTGCGGTCGGCCTCGTAGTCGGCATAGTTGCCCTCGAACCAGACCACCCGGCTGTCACCCTCGAAGGCGAGGATGTGGGTGGCGATGCGGTCGAGGAACCAGCGGTCGTGGGAGATCACCATGGCGCAGCCGGGGAAGGCCAGTAGGGCTTCCTCGAGGGCGCGCAGGGTTTCCACGTCGAGGTCGTTGGTGGGCTCGTCCAGCAGCAGCAGATTCCCGCCGCTTTTGAGCAGTTTGGCCAGGTGGACGCGGTTGCGTTCGCCCCCCGACAGATCCCGGATACGCTTCTGCTGGTCGGCGCCGCGGAAGTTGAAGCGGCTGACGTAGGCCCGGGACGGGGTCTTGTAGTTGCCCACCTCGATGAGGTCGAGGCCGTCGGAGATCTCCTCCCACACGGTCTTGTCGGGATCGAGGGCGTCGCGGTTCTGGTCCACATAGGCCAGTTTCACCGTCTCGCCCAGGCGCAGATGGCCGGCGTCCGGCCGTTCCTGGCCGACGATCAGCCGGAACAGGGTGGTCTTGCCGGCGCCGTTGGGACCGATGACGCCGACGATGCCCCCCGGCGGCAGGCGGAAGCTGAGGGCCTCGAACAGGAGGCGGTCGCCGTAGGCTTTCTTGAGGTTCTCGGCCTCCACCACCAGATTGCCGAGACGCGGCCCCGGGGGAATGTAGATTTCCTGGGTTTCGTTGCGTTTCTGGAACTCCTGGGAGGCCAGTTCCTCGAAGCGGGCCAGGCGGGCCTTGGACTTGGCGTGGCGACCTTTCGGGTTGCTGCGCACCCACTCCAGCTCCTGTTTCATAGCCTTGATGCGGGCGTTTTCCCGCTTTTCCTCCATCTCCAGGCGCTTTTCCTTCTGTTCCAGCCAGGAGGAATAGTTCCCCTCCCAGGGAATGCCGTGGCCGCGGTCCAACTCGAGGATCCAGCCGGCGACGTTGTCGAGGAAGTAGCGGTCGTGGGTCACCGCCACCACGGTGCCGGGGAACTCGGCCAGATAGCGCTCCAGCCAGGCCACCGATTCGGCGTCCAGGTGGTTGGTGGGCTCGTCGAGCAGGAGCATGTCCGGGTTGGAGAGCAGCAGCCGGCACAGGGCGACGCGGCGTTTCTCACCGCCCGACAGCGGCCCGATCCGGGCGTCCCAGTCGGGCAGGCGCAAGGCGTCGGCGGCCACCTCCAGCTTGCGCTCCAGATTCCAGGCGTCGGCGGCGTCGATCTTGGCCTGGAGTTCGGCCTGTTCGGCCAGGAGCTTGTCGAAATCGGCGTCCGGTTCGGCGAAGGCGTTGCTCACCGCCTCGAACCGCTTGAGCAGAGCGATGGTGTCGGCGACCCCTTCCTCCACCGTCTCGCGCACGGTTTTGTCGGGATCGAGTTCGGGTTCCTGGGGCAGGTAGCCGATGCGGATGCCCGGCATGGGACGGGCCTCGCCGTCGTATTCCCGGTCCACCCCGGCCATGATCCGCAGCAGGGTGGACTTGCCGGCGCCGTTGAGGCCGAGGACGCCGATCTTGGCGCCGGGGAAGAAGGACAGGGAGATGTCCTTGAGGATGGTGCGGTTGGGTGGCACGGTCTTGCTCACCCGGTGCATGGTGTAGATGTATTGGGCCATGGCTTCGTCGTGTCCTGGTTGAGAAATGGGAAGATTGTACTGGATTTCGCTGGCCGCGGGCGGCAGCTGGGCTTAGAATAGAATGATTTTCTCAATCGCTTTCGACGGGGGTGGACGCATCATGTTCAGCAAGGGTATGGAAATCGCCGGATACGACGACGAGCTGTGGGGGGCGATCCGCGGCGAGATGCAGCGCCAGGAGGATCACGTCGAGCTGATCGCCTCGGAGAACTACGCCAGCCCCCGGGTGCTTCAGGCCCAGGGCACGGTGCTCACCAACAAGTACGCCGAAGGGTATCCGGGTCGGCGTTACTACGGCGGCTGCGAGTACGTGGACGTGGCCGAGCGGCTCGCCATCGAGCGTGCCAAGGCGCTGTTCGGGGCCAATTACGCCAACGTCCAGCCCCATTCCGGTTCCCAGGCCAACCAGGCGGTGTTCCTGGCCCTGCTGCAGCCGGGCGACACCATTCTGGGGATGAGCCTGGCCCATGGTGGCCACCTGACCCACGGGGCCCGGGTGAACTTTTCCGGCAAGCTGTTCCGCGCGGTGCAGTACGGCATTCGTCCCGATACCGGTGAGATCGACTACGATCAGGTGGCCGAACTGGCCCGGGAGCACAAGCCGAAGCTGATCGTCGCCGGCTTTTCCGCCTATTCCCGCGTCGTCGACTGGCAGCGCTTCCGCGACATCGCCGACTCTGTCGGCGCCTGGCTGATGGTGGACATGGCCCACGTGGCCGGGCTGGTGGCCGCCGGTGTCTATCCCAATCCGGTGCCGGCCGCCCACGTGGTCACCACCACCACCCACAAGACTCTGCGTGGCCCCCGCGGCGGGCTGATTCTCGCCAAGGCCGACCCGGAACTGGAAAAGAAACTCAACTCGACGGTCTTCCCCGGGATCCAGGGCGGGCCGTTGATGCACGTGATCGCCGCCAAGGCGGTGGCCTTCAAGGAAGCCATGGAACCGGAATTCAAGACCTACCAGCGCCAGGTGGTGGACAACGCCCGCGCCATGGCCCAGGTGTTCCTGGAGCGTGGCTACGACATCGTCTCCGGGGGCACCGACAATCACCTGTTCCTGGTCAATCTGGTGGCCAAGGGAATCACCGGCAAACAGGCCGAGGCCGCTCTGGGCGAAGCCCACATCACCGTCAATAAGAACGCGGTGCCCAACGATCCCCAGTCCCCCTTCGTCACCAGCGGTATCCGCGTCGGCACCCCGGCGGCCACCACCCGCGGCTTCGGCCTCGACGAATGCCGCCAGCTGGCCGGCTGGATGTGCGACGTGCTCGACGACGTGGACGATGCCGACACCATCGCCCGGGTGCGCGACCAGGTGGTGCAACTGTGCCGGCGTTTTCCGGTCTATGGCAGGTGAACGCCGGCTTCTCCGCGATAATAAAACGTCATGCACTGCCCTTTTTGCGAAGCGCCCGACACCCGGGTGGTGGACACCCGTCTGACCGCCGACGGCAAGGTCCGCCGCCGGCGCGAGTGCGTGCGCTGCAAAGAGCGTTTCACCACCTACGAAACCGCGGAACTGAACCTGCCACGGGTGGTCAAGCGCGACGGGCGCCGCGAGCCCTTCGACGAGAGCAAACTGCGCGCCGGTCTGTCGCGGGCCTTGGAGAAGCGGCCGGTGGAAAGCGCCCGCGTCGATGCGGCGGTGCAACGGATCGTCACCGGGCTGATGCGCCGCGGTGAGCGCGAGGTGCCGTCGCGGGAGATCGGGGAGATGGTGATGGCCGAACTGAAGGGGCTCGACCGGGTCGCCTACGTCCGCTTCGCTTCTGTCTATCGCAGTTTCGAGGACGTGGCTGAATTCCGCCGGGTCATCGACGGGCTGGAAAAGGAATGAAGGTTGCCGATTCCTTATGGATGGCCCGCGCCCTGCGGCTGGCGGAGAAGGGCCGTTACACCACCGATCCCAATCCCCGGGTCGGCTGCGTCCTGGTCCGGGACGGCAAAGTGGTGGGCGAGGGCTGGCACCGGCGCGCCGGTGCCCCCCACGCCGAAATCGAAGCCCTGCGGGCCGCCGGGTCGGCCGCCCGCGGTGCCGACTGCTACGTGACCCTGGAGCCGTGTTGTCACCACGGTCGTACCCCGCCGTGCACCGAAGCGCTGATCGACGCCGGGGTGCGCCGGGTGGTGGCGGCGATGGAAGACCCCAACCCCCGGGTGGCCGGCAGGGGGTTGGCCCGCCTGCGGGAGTCCGGCATCGAAACCGTGTGCGGCGTGCTGGCCGACGAAGCCGAGCGCCTCAACCGCGGCTTCGTCAGCCGCCACCGTCGCGGTCGGCCCTGGGTCACCGCCAAGCTCGCCGCCAGTCTCGACGGCCGCACCGCCCTGGCCTCGGGGGAGAGCCGCTGGATCACTTCCGCCGAGGCCCGGGCCGACGTGCACCACTTGCGCGCCGCCGCCTCGGCGATTCTGACCGGCATCGGCACGGTGCTGGCCGACGATCCCCGCCTCGACGCCCGCCTGGAAGGGGAAACGGTAGTCCAACCGCTGCGGGTGGTGGTCGATTCCCGTCTCCGGATGCCGCCCACGGCACGGATGCTGGGGCTGCCGGGGGAGACGTTGGTCGCCGTCTGCGGAGAGGAGGCCGAGCGCCGCGCCCGCCTGGAGGCGGCCGGGGCGACGGTGTGGCGGGCACCGGCCAGGGACGGGCGGGTGGATCTAGCCGCCCTTTTGGCGGAGCTGGGCCGCCGGGAGATCAACGAGGTGCTGGTGGAGGCCGGCCCCCGTCTCAACGGCGCTTTGGCGGCGGCCGGTCTGGTGGACGAGTGGATCGTCTATCTGGCGCCCTGCCTGTTGGGCGACGGCGCCCGCGGTTTGTTCCACCTGCCGGGGATCGACCGCATGGACCGGCGGATCGAGCTGGCCTGGGTCGAGACGCGCCGGGTGGGGCCGGATCTGCGCCTGCGCCTGCGTCCCCGTGATCGCTAGATCTAGATTATTTATACCGTTATCCAATTTTGCAATTATGTTCACCGGCATCGTACAAGCCATCGGCACCATCACCGCACTGACGCCCCGGGGGGGCGATCTCCGCCTGACCGTGGCCGCCGGGAAGCTGCCGCTGGCGGATGTGCAACTGGGCGACAGCATCGCCGTCAGCGGGGTGTGCCTGACCGCGGTGGCGCTGCAGGACCGGGCTTTCACCGCCGACGTCTCCCGGGAAACCCTGTCGCGGACCACCTTGGGGCAGGCCCGGGTCGGCGTTCCCGTCAACTTGGAGCTGGCGATGACGCCCACGACCCGTTTCGGCGGCCACATCGTCGCCGGGCACGTGGACGGGATCGGGGCGGTGATCGACCGGTGGGACGACGGCCGTTCGGTGCGTTTCCGCATCCGGGCGCCGCGGGAACTGGCCCGTTACATCGCCGCCAAGGGATCGATCTGCGTTGACGGTGTCAGCCTCACGGTCAACCGGGTCGACGGCGCCGACTTCGAGGTCAACATCGTGCCCCACACCCTGAAGGAAACCACCCTGGGTACCACCGACGTGGGCGGCCGGGTCAATCTGGAGGTCGATCTCATCGCCCGTTATCTGGAACGGCTGCTGACGGCCGACGGCGACGAAGGACTGGAACATCGGTTGCGACGAAGCGGTTTCATCTCCGACCCATGAACACCATCGAAGAAATCATCGACGATCTGCGCCAGGGCAAGATGGTCATCATCCTCGACGACGAGGCCCGCGAGAACGAGGGGGATCTGGTGCTGGCGGCCAGCTTCACCCGGCCCGAGGACATCAACTTCATGGCCCGCTACGCCCGTGGTCTGATCTGTCTGACCCTGACCCGGGAGCGCTGCCAGCAGTTGCGCTTGCCCCTGATGGTGGACGAGAACCGGACCCCGCACCGGACCAACTTCACCGTCTCCATCGATGCCGCCGAGGGCATCACCACCGGTATCTCCGCCGCCGACCGGGCCCGAACCATCCAGGCGGCGGTGGCGCCGGGAGCCAAGCCGGAAGATCTGGTCCAGCCGGGACACATCTTTCCGCTGATGGCCCATCCGGGAGGCGTGCTGAGCCGCGCCGGGCACACCGAGGCCGGTTGCGACCTGGCGCGGCTGGCCGGGCTGGAGCCGGCGGCGGTGATCGTGGAAATTCTCAACGAGGACGGTACCATGGCCCGGCGCCCCGAGCTGGAGCGCTTCGCCCGCCGCCACGGCCTGAAGATGGGCACCATCGCCGATCTGATCCGCTATCGGCTGGCGAACGAAAAGACCGTCGAGCGGGTCAGCGAATGCCGTTTCCCCACCGAATACGGCGAATTCCGCTTGATCGCTTTTCAGGACAGCATCGATAATAAATTGCATTTGGCCCTGGTCATGGGCGAGGTGGCCGGGGACGAACCGGTTCTGGTGCGGGTCCATGCCCGCAACCTGCTGGCCGATCTGCTGGCCTCCAAGCGCGAACCCGGGTTACCGCTGCGCAAGGCGATGCAGCGCATCGCCGCCGAGGGCCGCGGTGTCGTGGTGGTGATCCGTAACGAGGAGGACACCCGTTCCCTGGTGGAGAAGATCCACCGTTATCAGCTGGAAGACAACGGTGTCGAGATCCCTCACGAGGAGCCACCGGAGGACTGGCGCACCACCGGCACCGGGGCCCAGATTCTCGCCGATCTGGGCTTGCGGAAGCTGCGAGTGCTCGGGGCGCCGAAGAAATTCAAGGGCCTGCCGGGCTTCGGCCTGGAGGTGGTCGATTACGTGGAGATTTGAAACCGATGACTGAGATCCAGACGTTCGAGGGACATCTGAACGCCGAAGGGATGCGTTTCACTCTGGTGGTGTCCCGTTTCAACGGCTTCATCGTCGACGCTTTGCAGCAGGGGGCGGTCGACGCCCTGGTGCGTCACGGCGCCGACACTGCCGACATTCGGGTGGTCAAGGTGCCGGGTGCCTTCGAGCTGCCGCTGGCGGTCGGCGCCGTGGCCGAACGGGGCGACTGCGACGCCGTCATCGCCCTGGGGGCGGTGATCCGCGGCGCCACCCCCCATTTCGACTACGTTGCCGGGGAATGCGTCAAGGGGATGGCCCAGGTGATGATGCAGCGTCAGGTACCGGTCGCCTTCGGCGTGTTGACCACCGACACCATCGAACAGGCCGTCGAGCGGGCGGGAACCAAGGCCGGGAACAAGGGGGCGGAGGCGGCGGTCACCGCCATCGAGATGGTCGATCTGTTGCGCCGCTTGCGATCCTCATGAGCGAACGGAGCAAGGGCACCCGAACCGGAGCGCGCCGTTGCGCTCTGCAGGCGCTGTACCAGTGGCAGGCCACCGGCCAGCCGATCGAGGCGATCGAACGCCAGTTCCTGGAGAACCGTCTCGTCGACGGGGCCCGGCTGGATTACTTCACCCAGTTGGTCCACGGCGTGATCGACCATCTCGAGGCCATCGACGCCGCCTTGACCGAATTCGCCGACCGCCCGGTCGAGGAGATCGATCCCGTCGAGCGTGCCATTTTGCGCCTGGCGGCCTACGAACTGTTGTACCGCTGGGAGGTTCCCTACCGGGCGGTGCTCAACGAAGCCATCAATCTGGCCAAGGTCTTCGGCGCCACCCACAAAAGCTACAGATACGTCAACGGCGTGCTGGACCGCCTGGCCCACAAAGTGCGGACCCACGAAATCGAACGTCCTTCTTGAGTGGACGAGTTCACCCTGATCGAACGCTTTTTCCATCGGCCTCCACGCCGGCCGCAAACCCGCCTCGGCGTCGGCGACGATTGCGCGTTGCTGCAGGTCCCGGCCGATCAGGTCCTGGCGGTCACCCTGGATACCCTGGTGGCCGGGGTGCATTTTTTTCCGAAGGTGGACCCGGAAGCCTTGGGACACAAGGCGCTGGCGGTCAATTTGAGCGATCTGGCGGCCGTGGGGGCGGAACCGGTGTGGGGATTTCTGGCCCTGACTTTGCCGCGGGTCGAGTCGGATTGGCTGGAGCGTTTCGCCAAGGGGTTGTTCGAATTGGCCGAGCGCTATCGCGTCGATCTTGCGGGCGGCGATACCACCTGCGGACCGTTGACCATCACCCTGCAGACCTCGGGATGGGTTCCGGAGAACCAGGCGTTGAAAAGAAGTGGCGCCAGGCCGGGGGACGGCATTTACCTCAGCGGATGGCTAGGGGATGCTGGGCTGGGGTTGAAGATGCTACAGGGGGAAGTCCCGTGGCGTGATCCGGACGCCGTCGCCCGCCTGCTGCGGCCGGAACCCAGGGTCGAGCTGGGATTGGCGTTGCGCGGTCTGGCCCACGCCTGTATCGACGTGTCGGACGGTCTGGCCGCCGATCTGCATCATGTTTTGCACGCCAGCGGTGTCGGGGCCACGATCGAATGGGAGGCGCTTCCCCTGAGCCCGTCGATGCAGCGTTATCTCAGGGAAGGGGGGGACTGGCGGTTGCCGCTCCAGGCCGGCGAGGATTACGAATTGTGTTTCACCATGCCCCCCTGCCGCGAGACGGATCTGGAACGCCGCTTGCCAAGCGATCGAGTCGCATGGCATCGTATAGGCACGATAGAAAAACGAGATGGATTGAGAATTAAAAGGGGGGACAAGGTGACGGCCCTGCCGGCGGTGGGCTATCGCCATTTCTGAATCTATGGCAACATCGGTTTTGACCTTGAAATGGTCCCGTCCGGATCACCTGTTGGCATCGGGTTTCGGTGCCGGATTGGCACCAGTGGCACCCGGTACGGTGGGTACGCTGGTGGCCGTTCCGCTGTACTGGGGACTCAAGTCGTATCATCCCGGACTCTATCTGGCGGCCATCGTGGTGGGCTTCGTCGTGGGGGTGTATATCTGCAGCCGGGTGAGTCATGACCTGGGCCATGAAGACCATCCGGCCATCGTCTGGGACGAAGTCGTCGGCTTCTGGGTGGCCATGATCGGAACGCCCCTGACCTGGCCTGCGCTGCTGACCGGTTTCGTGTTGTTCCGCCTGTTCGACATCTGGAAGCCGTGGCCTGTTTGCTGGGTGGAAAGGAAAGTGCGGGGTGGTCTGGGGGTCATGCTGGACGATCTGGTCGCCGGCATCCTGGTGGCGGTGATATTGAACTTTTTGCCCTGGTGACCGACTAATCTCACGAATCGATCAGGGGCATCAGAAGATGCAACCGAGTCTTGCATCTTGGAAGGGAACTCGATTATAATA
>Ga0256841_1001406_pt1 | contig 21037 bp, 16 predicted proteins | sample 356308metaG_FD_185971 | JGI IMG/M metagenome (GOLD analysis project Ga0256841, IMG submission 185971) | Hydrothermal vent microbial communities from Mid Atlantic Ridge, Atlantic Ocean - 356-308 | ecosystem: Environmental > Aquatic > Marine > Hydrothermal vents | place: Atlantic Ocean: Mid... | reverse complement strand
TGGAAATTTATCCTCCGGTGCCCTCCGGACAAATCCCCAAGCCGCGACGGCCTCTGTCTCTGCGGCCGCTGGGGCCAGGCCGGAGGCGTGGGGCATGCGTGGGCTTTGATTGGAGATGGATTTTGAAGCGGAGGAAATAGGTAAACCCATTTCTCCGGTTAACCGATTAGCCGATTTAACCGATTAACCCAATTAACCGTAACAAACGTGATCAACGTGACGATCGTAACGCATATCAAATGCACGGCCGTACAGACGCACAATTTGTGCGTCTCTGTCGATGGAAATTCATTTCCCCAATTGATCCGATTTAATCAATTAGCATTCAGCACCACCTAAAAGAGCCTCTTCTTTTAGCTTGATCCAAAAGAAGCATACCCAAGCCAAAGGGGGTTGAGGATCTTTAGTTACCTTTGCTGAAAAAAACCAAACCATGAAACTTCTGGCACCCTTCCTCCTCTTGTGCATCTACGCCTGCTCATCGCCTTCTACCCCTAAAGACAAAACCTCACCCCCTCCACAAAAAGAAAATCCGGCACAAGCGGCCTATCAGCGCACCTTGCAAACTCATGACAAAATCATGCCCATCACCAGTGAACTCAACCGCCTGGGGCGCCAACTCAAAAACCAACTCAAAGAACTCTCATCGGAACAAAAGGAAAGCTGGCTGATTGCCATAGACTCCCTGGATGCCGCCGAAGACGCCATGATGAAATGGATGGCAGAGTTCCCGGCACCGAACTCTCTACCGGACAGCCTTACCAAAGAGGAAATCGAGCAACTCTACCGCCAAAAAGAAAATGAGATCAAAGCTATAGGAAAGCAAATGGAAGCGGCACGAGATAAGGCCGAAAAACTGCTGAAAAACTAAACGCAGCAGCCCTAATTCATCACCGGCCAATCAAAAAAACAGCCGGCCGCTTGTCTTCAAAAGCCAAAGGATGGCTACGCCACAAAGCTACCTTTTTGGTCGCCACAAACTCTGTGGGCAAACTCAAATCCATAGCAACACAAAGGCTGAGGTCTCTTGGCAAATGGTGCAAAAGAGCCTCAAAAAGCTGAGCATTTCGATAGGGCGTTTCAATGAAAATCTGTGTGCGGCCGGTTTGCGAAATCGCTCTCTCCAGCTCCCGCAATTTCCGGATTCGCTCCCCTTTCTTTACCGGCAAATAACCGTGAAACACAAACTGCTGCCCGTTTAAACCCGAGGCCATAAGAGCCAACACAATAGCCGAAGGTCCACTCAAGGGCTTGACGGCTCCACCCAGCTCGTGCACCTTGCGAACAACCACCGCTCCGGGGTCAGCAATGCCCGGACAACCTGCTTCGGAAAGCAAGCCCATATCACAGCCCTCAAGCAGAGGCCGAACAAAACTGTCCGGCAAAATTTCGGGATGATGCTTGTCCAACTCAAAAAAAGTCAAAGCGCCAATGTCTGCATCCGGCAACACTTGCTTGACAAAACGCCTTGCCGTACGCTCGCGCTCTACGATAAAATGCTTCAACCGAGGCAAAACATCTAAAATTTGCTGCGAAAGAGCAGCATATCCTTCCGCTCCCAAAGGAACGGGAATGAGATATAGAGTACCTTTCTTGTTTTTCAAAATTCAGTTTTTACATCCATGTTCCAAAAGAGGTATTCGCTAATTGCTCAAGCTACCCGAAAATCTCTTTTTTATGCCTGCAATCGAGAAATCAAGATTTGCAAATCCGCTTGCAGCTCCTCTTGATGCAAACGCATCGCAATCTCCAGCCCCTCTCGTGCAGCAACCAAAGCCTCTTCTCTACGCCCCATCTTCTCCAAAGTCAAGGCTTTCTCATAAAGGCTACTGCTCAACACCAGCAAATTGCTGATCTCCCGGGCAATGCGTATGGCCTCTTCGTATTGCTTCAAGGCCTTTTCATAAGCCCCCTGATGATAATACACATCCCCCATGGTATTGATCGCTCGAGCAATGCCCTTTTGATAACGTAAAGTTTTACAAATCTCCAAAGATTCTCGCAAATGTCCCAAGGCCTCTTCGTATTCTCCCGTCAAACTTTCCAGTTCACCCATGTACAAAAGAGTGATAGCTCTGCCTTGCCGATCCCCCATTTCATCCACCAACTTCAAATCTCTCCGGTACAAAGCCCGTGCCTGATCGTATTTCCCTTGTTTTTGGTACACCAAACCCAAACTACCCAAAGCTATAGCCATCAGAAATTTGTTGCTCAACTCTTCAGCCAAAGCCAAACCTTGCTCGTAGTGCCGCTTGGCTTCTTCATAATCTCCCTTTTCAAACAAGATAATGCCGAGATTGACATGCAAACTCGCCATCCCCTGTCGGTCTCCTTCTTTTTGACTGATCGAGAGTTGTTCTTTCAACCACCTGACACCTTCCACATAATTACCCTGATTCATAAAAGCCAGGCCAAGATGGCTTACAACCTGTGCCATAGCTGAAGAATAAGCTTGCTTTCTACTCAGTGCAATACTCCGGATAAAATAAGATTTTGCTTCTTCGTAAGCGCCTTGTCTAAAGTACAAGTTACCCAAATTGCCATAAGCCTTAACCTTCCCTTTAAGATCATCCAATTCATCAAACAGTTGTTGTGCATCCAACAAATACTTTGCAGACTCTTCGTATTTGCCTTGCAACATGAGCAAACGCCCCAAAGCATTAGAAGCACGGGCTTTCATCAGCGCATCTGCCTCCCGGCGGCTCATTTCTTCGGCCTTTCGGCAAACGAGCTCACCCTCCGGCCAACGCCCCAACAATTCCAACATATCGGCCTTACGCATCAACAAGTTAAAATAAGCCTGAACTTCTTCCTCCGGAGAAACCCATTGCAACAACTTGTCGTAATAAAGAAGTGCCTGTCGATTCTGATAATAGCTGCGAAATGCATCGGCTGCTCGCTTGGCAAACAAACGGGCTTTCACCAAATCACCGGCTTGCTCATAGTGGTAAACCAAATCGGCCAAGTACTGGTCAATGTCCTCGGCATGGACTTTTTCAATGGCTTCCGCTATGAGCTGATGAAGTTGTTTGAGGCGTGCCCGAAGCTGCATCTCGTAAACGGCTTCACGCAAGAGCGAGTGTTTAAACATGTAACGCAACTCATTAACTGCTCTCCAAATCTGCACCTTCTCTGCCGTATCAACCTGCTCTTTCAAAATGCCGGAAGTTAAAGGCTCTTCTCTTCCCGTACCAAAGACGAGCTGCCCCTTCATCACCTCAGTCAACACGGGCAGCTCAAATTCCCTGCCGATAACTGCTGCTGCCTTAACCGTTTCGCGCACCATACTCGACAAGCGATCCAGGCGAGCCGTAAGAATGGCATGAACGGAATGCGATAGGCGAACATTCTGATCCAAAACATTCCATTTGCCATCTGCTTCTACAGCCAACAACTCGCTTTCGCGAAAATAGGCCAACAACTGCTCCAGGTAAAAGGGGTTGCCATTGGTCGTGCGCTCCAACAAGTGAATAAACTCCTCGGAAACAGGCCCGCCCAATTTGCTTTCGGCAAAAAGGCGCAGGTGCTCTGCCGACAAATTGCCCAATTCAATCGTTTTCACAGGCAAAGGCAATTTCCCTTTGAGCAAGGCAGGAGGCTTGCCCTCCTCATCATAACGGGCATTGAGCACCAACAGCACCGGCTGCCGACTAAGCAGAGGAAGAAGTTGCAAAAGAAAATCCTCCGACTCGGGGTCTATGCTTTGCAAATCGTCCAGCTCCAACACATAAGACCTCTCTTGCGCCAAACCCAAAAAGAACGCTTGAAGGGCAGCCAAAACACTTTGATGCCGACTGCGGGAATCGAGCTGCTCCCAACGCCCATCTGTCTGGGGTAGTTCCAACAACGCCCGATAAGCAGGTTCCAAGCGACGAATCTCATCTGCCGAAACCGCTTCTTTCACCTCCGACAACATTTGGCGAAAGCCCCTATCAAACTGCTCTACCTGACGGGCCGAAGACATGCCTTCTCGCAAACCGAAATACCGCTGCAACAAGCGAACAAAAGGATAAAAAGGCTTGTGCAAAATCTGATCAGCAGGGCCATACAACCAAAGCCAGTCGGCTTCGCCCTCCAGCCTCTTGCAAACTTCCCAAGCCAAACGCGATTTGCCCGTTCCCGCTTCGCCCAGCAAAATCACGGCAGCTCCCTCCCCCCGCTGATGATGCTCTCGGGCAAATTGCAAAATTTCTTCCTGCTCTTCTTCTCGCCCTATGAGAGGCCCTTCAAAAGGAAATTCCTCTGCCGATTTCCGACCCAACAGCTCATAAGTCGGCACCTTGTCCATGATACCCTTATAGCGAATATCACCTCTATGCCGAAAAGAAAACAGCTTGTTTTTACTGATGCCTTCATCGGTCAGCATGCTGCCCCAGGGAGCCTTCGTCATCAAACGCGCCGCCAAATTGACGTGACGACCTACCACCGCATATTGGCATCGTTCCCGGCCACCAATAAAACCTGTAAACGCAATGCCATCAGTAATCCCCATGCGGTAATGGCTTTCGCCAAACATATCCCGCCAATCTTCACGCAGGGTGAGAACAAACTCCAAGGCCCTCTGCAAATTGTTTTCATAGGTTACCGGCGCACCGAAAAAGGCCAACAACAAACCACCCTTATCGCCATAATCAATCTCTTTGAAATAACCGCCAAAATGCCGAATGCGACGCAAAAAAACCGAAACAAAATCGTCGAGTTGCTCGTGCGTTTCTATTTGCCGAAAGGCACAAAAAACGGAAACCACACTGCGAAATTCTCCTTCTGCCTGAAACTCCAACAAGCCGGAAGTCAAAAACTGCGAGACCACCTCTTGAAAGACTTCCTCCGGTAAACTTTGTCTCTTTGCCACCGGCAAATCCGGCAAACCGGCCGACTGCTCCAGCAGCAAATAGGCCCCCTCCTCACCGGGCATGGCCCGAAAGCCAAAGCCTCCTACGGTACCCCCTGCAAAATTTTTCTTCAAAACCACCTGCCGACTTCCGGCCTTAGCCTGACAATGCAAACTCTCTTCAATAGCCGGCCCTCGAAAATACCAGGATTTCAACTCCCCTCCTACAATGCCCCACTCCACATTTCCCCGACCTAAACCCATTTTGTAACCGATTTCAAAGCCACCAAAACGACACTGGCGCTCATGAAAAACACGACGAATGCGCAAGGCACTGCGCAAACAGTGCTCCAAACTCATCTCTTGCTCAGGAAAAATAGCTGTAAAAGCATCGCCCGCAAAATAGGGGATAAAACCTCCTTCCTCGTAAATAATGTGCACCAAAGGCGAAAAAATATCATTCAAAATGCCGCTCAAACGCTCCGCTCCTACTGCGCCCTCCTGCATCAAGGTCTCGGTCAATGCCGTAAAACCGGAAAGGTCTATAAAAAGGGTATGAGCCGGAAACACACCGTGTTGCCGTCCCTGCACCTGCTGCAGAACGATAAAATCCGGAAGCAAACTACGCGGCGAACTCATAGGGCTGATTTGAAGAAGCGAAAGTACTAAAATATGTGTATTGCCAAAGACGTAAAACCCCAACACTGCCCAAACCTTCGGCAAGAACCATCAGCGACAACTTTTACCGATCCAAAGCTCTTTCGTTTGGCCTCGGGTGATTTATCTTTGTACTTTATTTACTTTCGCTTCTGTTTAAGCCTGCTTTATGTTCATACTCAATCAGACACCTTCCATAGCTAACCATTTCATCGCAGAACTGCGAGACAGTAAAGTACAAAACGACCGCCAACGCTTTCGCAAAAACATGGAGCGCATGGGGGAAGTCCTGGCCTATGAAATCAGCAAAACGCTGCCATACGAAAAGCGACAAGTCCAAACGCCCTTGGGAGAAGCTCAAGAGTATGTGCTCTCCGAACGGCTGGTTTTGGCGACTATCTTGCGTGCCGGCTTGCCCTTTCACCAGGGCATGCTAAACTTTTTTGACAAAGCCGACAGTGCCTTCATCTCCGCTTATCGCAAACACCACCAGGGAGGTGCCTTTGAAATCAAAATGGAATACCTCAGTGCCCCCAACATCCAAGATGCCATACTCATCCTCTCCGACCCCATGCTCGCAACCGGGGCCTCCATGGAAATCGTACTGAAAAACCTGCTGGAACACGGCCAACCCAAGCAGGTGCACATCGCCGCCATCATTGCCTCAACCGACGGCCTGGATCGCATCCGCCGCCTCTTTCCCGAAGCCCAAATCTGGCTGGGTGCCTTAGATGAAGAACTGACGGCCAAGGCCTACATCGTGCCCGGCCTGGGCGATGCCGGAGACCTGGCCTACGGCAAAAAAGAATAAGCCCCCGGAATAAAAAAACGAGAACACCTAAATCATGCAGCTGACACCCGCCGAAATCCTCCTATTCATAGGTGTGTATTTCCTCTTCCTCATGTTTGTGGCTTGGTGGACAGGCCGCAAAGCCAACAGCAAAGACTTCTATGTAGCAGGCAAAAATGCTCCCTGGATTTTGGTCGCCATAGGTATGATCGGCACCTCCCTCTCGGGCGTTACCTTCATCTCCATTCCGGGAAAAGTGGGCGTAGCAGGGCCCAACGAAAACTTCGCCTACATGCAAATGGTCTTCGGCTATCTACTTGGTTATCTGGCCATTGCTACGGTCCTGCTTCCACTTTACTACAAACTCAACCTCATCTCCATCTACGGCTATCTGGGCAAACGCTTCGGGCGCATGAGCCAACTCACCGGATCGGGCTTTTTCCTCTTGTCTCGACTCATTGGGTCTGCTTTCCGCCTCTTCCTCGTCGCCATGGTCCTGCAAACCTTCGTCATGGATGCCTACGGCCTGCCCTTTTGGCTCACCGTCGCCCTTACCGTAGCCCTGATTTGGATCTATACCTTTAGAGGGGGCATCAAAACCATCGTATGGACGGACGTCATCCAAACCCTCTCTATGCTGCTGGCCGTCGCCCTCACCATCCTGGCTATCGGCCAAGCCATGGACAAAACCCCGGGAGAATTGATCAGCCTGATCAAACAGAGCTCATACAGCAAGATATTTTACTTTGAACACGGCTGGAGCGACCCCAACAACTTTTTCAAACAGTTTTTCAGCGGAGCACTCATCGCCCTGGTTATGAGTGGACTGGACCAAGACATGATGCAAAAGAACCTGAGTTGTCGCAACCTCAGAGATGCGCAGAAAAACATGTTTACCTACAGCCTGATTTTAATTGTCGTCAACCTGCTTTTCCTCTCTCTGGGTGCCTTGCTCTATTTGTACGCCGAGCATACGGGCCTCAGCCTGCCGGCAAAAAGCGATCAGCTCTACCCACTTATTGCCCTGCACGAACTCTCTCCTTTCATAGGCTTGGTTTTCCTTACCGGCCTGCTGGCCGCAGCCTATTCTAGTGCCGATTCCGCTCTGGCCTCGCTCACCACCGCCTTTAGCCTCGATTTTCTGCAACTGGAAAAGAAAAATTACGACGAAAAAAAGAAACAACGAATACGCATCATTATCCACCTGTTTTTTTCGCTGCTACTCCTGGGCATTGTAGTGATTTTCCGCTCCTTTCACAACGACGCAGTCATCAACAAACTTTTTATCCTGGCAGGCTACACCTACGGGCCTTTGCTCGGGCTGTTTGCCTTTGGGTTGTTTACCAAACGTCAAATAGCCGACCGGGGAATATTGCCCGTCGCACTCATGGCTCCCGTAGTTTCCTACTTCATCAACGCTCACTCTGCCGAATGGCTGGGTGGCTTCAAATTCGGCTTTCTCATCGTCTTGCTTAACGGAATCCTGACTTTTGCCGGACTTTGGCTAATCAGTTCTCCTCAAGAAAAAAGCTGAATATCCGAAGACAATAAGCCATGAGTATGGAACATAATCGCTATCTTTACTCTGCCGGGACACCCAAAACGACACAGCCATGAGCGATATTCAGGTCAAAGACATCCGACAAATGCTAGAAGAGCAAGGCTACATCAGCGATGATGCCATAGCCATGTCGGTGTTCCTGGCTATGAAACTGGGAAAACCCCTGTTGATAGAAGGCCCTGCAGGCGTCGGAAAAACCGAAGTGGCCAAAGTCATGGCCAAAGCCCAAAATACCGATTTGCTCCGCCTACAGTGCTACGAAGGCTTAGACAGCACCCATGCCCTGTACGAATGGAATTACCAACACCAGCTGCTCTTCCTCAAAATGCAGGAGCGCTACGAACGCAAAGCCGAAGAGCTGGAGGAAACCATCTTTTCAGACAAATTCCTGTTGAAGCGCCCCATCCTACAAGCTATCACCTACCACAAAGACCCTGTATTGCTGATTGACGAAATCGATCGGGCCGACGAAGAATTCGAAAGCTTTTTACTGGAAGTTTTATCCGACTGGCAGGTGAGCATACCCGAAATAGGCACCATACAGGCCAGCAGCCGGCCCCACATTATCCTCACGGGTAACCGCACGCGAGAGCTGTCCGAAGCTTTGCGAAGACGCTGCCTCTATCTGTGGATAGATTATCCGGAACTTGAAAAAGAACTGGCCATAGTAAAAGCTAAGGTGCCGCAAGTCGATGAGCGCCTGGCCGTACAAATATGTTCCTTTATGCAGGCCTTGCGGCAAATGAAATTGGAAAAAGTGCCCGGCGTAGCCGAAACCCTGGATTGGGCCAGGGCCTTAGCTGCCATGCACATCCAACATCTGGATAAAGCCTTGGTAGAAAGTACCCTGGGGGTTATCCTCAAAGACTGGCAAGATATGCGCCACACCCAAGACTCACTGACGGAGCTGTTGGAAAAGACGGGGGTCAGTTCAAAGTTTTTATAAAAAAGCAAGGCCCGTTTACCTGGCCCCTCAGGAACCGGCAAACAGGCCTTCTCATTTAGCAGTCCAACTTCTAAGCCAACGCTTTCCGCGTGAGCACTTTAGCCAGATGAGCGCGATAAGCCGCATCGGCAAAGTGGTCTTCCATCATGTCCACGCCTTCGGCAGCCAGTTCGGCAGCATCGACGCCCTTTTCGGCATAAGCCTGCTCTACGGCCGTAGCCCGATAAGGCGTATCGGACGCACCGGTAATTCCCACTTGTACGCCACCGTTGCGCTTAACCACAGCTACGCCCACAATGGCAAAGCGAGAAGCCGGTTGAAAAAACTTTTCATAAATGCCTTGGCTGCCTTTCGGCAAACGCACGGCAACAACCACTTCATCATCTGCCAAAGCCGTAGTGTACATGCCCTGGAAGAAATCAGCAGCGGGAATTTTCCGACGGCCACTCTTGCCTTCCACTTCGATTTGAGCCTCGGCAGCGAGTAGGGCTGCGGGATAATCCGCTGCAGGATCGGCATGTGCCAGGCTACCACCGATGGTGCCCCGATTGCGAACCTGCACATCACCTATGGTCTTAGCAGCTTCCGCCAAAACACTGGCCTGGCTGGCAATCAATTCTGAAGTAGCGATCTGCTTGTGCGTGCAATTGGCGCCAACAACCACCTCATCGCCCTCTTCGGTGATGGATTTCAACTCGCTCAAATGGCCGATGTCAATCAACACAGCAGGCCTGTTTAAGCGGAGCTTCATGGCCGGAATCAAGCTGTGCCCGCCGGAGAGAAGCTTCGCTTCATCTCCGTATTTATCCAACAGAGCAATGGCTTCGCTGACGGAGCCCGCTCTTACGTAATCAAATTTAGCCGGTATCATGTGATTGGTCTTTTTTGTAGTGAATGAATGGAGTTTACGAGCTAGGAGAGAACCCCATTAGGATTTCCCCTGCATAGCGGCCCAAACCCTGGCTGGCGTCAGGGGCATCGCAATATCGCGCACACCTAAATGCCAAAGAGCATCAACCACCGCATTGACTACTGCCGGCGTAGCGCCAATAGTACCTGCTTCACCAGCTCCCTTAACACCCAACGGATTGTGCGGGCAAGGCGTAACCGTGCGGTCGGTCTCTATCATGGGTACATCATCGGCTCGCGGCATGGCGTAATCCATGTAAGAGCCCGAAATCATCTGACCGTTTTCGTCGTAAACTACCCCTTCGAGCAAGGCCTGACCAATACCCTGAACCACACCTCCGTGCACCTGTCCATCCACAATCATGGGGTTGATGACGTTGCCCACGTCGTCGCAGGTAACAAAGCGCTTGAGCGTTACTTTACCCGTATCCGGGCAAACCTCAACGACTGCAATGTGCGCTCCGAAAGGATAAGTGAAATTGACAGGGTCATAAAAACTGGAAAAGTCCAGCCCCGGTTCTACACCTTCGGGATAATCGTGCGGCACATAAGCCGTCAGAGCCACATCGCCAAAAGAAATCGATTTGTCGGTACCCTTCACCGTCCATTTGCCATTGGCATATTCCAAATCTTCCACGGCAGCTTCCAACTTGTGGGCGGCTATTTTCGCACCTTTTTCAAGCACTTTTTCAATGCTCTTCACAATGGCGCTACCCCCTACGGCTAAGCTGCGGGAGCCGTAAGTACCCATGCCAAAAGCCGATTGCTCGGAGTCTCCGTGGAAGATTTCCACATCTTCTATAGATATGCCCAATTTATCCGCTACAATTTGAGCAAAGGTCGTTTCGTGACCTTGCCCGTGGGCATGCGAACCGGTGTAAATGCTCACTTTGCCCGTAGGCTGCACGCGCACTTCCCCCACTTCGTAAAGCCCCGCACGAGCACCCAGAGCACCCACTACAGCTGAAGGAGCAATACCGCAAGCCTCGATGTAAGTGGAAATACCTATGCCCAAAAGCTTGCCCTCTTTGCGGGCTTGAGCCTGCTCTTTGCGGAAGTTCTCATAGTCCACCATCTCCAAAGCCCGTTTTAAAACTGCCCCATAATTGCCGCTGTCGTATTGCAAAGCCACCTGAGTCTGATAGCCAGGCTGATTGACGCCGTCAAAGGGCGGAATGAAGTTCTTAAAGCGGATATCGGCAGGGTCCATACCCATTTCTTTAGCTCCCGTCTCAATCAGGCGCTCCAGCAGGTAAGTAGCTTCCGGACGACCTGCGCCCCGATAAGCATCTACCGGCACGGTATGCGTAAAAGGAGCCGTTACATCCAAGTGAATGAGGGGGGTGGTGTACAAGCCCTGGAAAAGCGTGCCGTGCAAATAGGTTGGAATAGCCGGCGCAAAAGTGGACAAATAAGCCCCCATGGCACAATACTCATCGGCCAACAAAGCCACGATTTTACCCTCTTTGTCAAAGCCCATCCTGGCCTTCACTACGTGATCCCGCCCGTGAGCATCGGTGAGAAAAGCCTCACTGCGGTCTGCAGTCCATTTAACGGGGCGCCCGATTTGCTTTGTAACCCAAGTCAACAGGGCCTCCTGAGTATAGTGGAATATTTTGCTGCCAAAGCCACCACCTACATCGTAAGAGACCACCCGCACCTTGTGTTCTGGAATACCCAAAGCAAAAGCACACAGCAACAAGCGAATCAAATGCGGGTTTTGCGTGCTGGTGTACAGTGTCCACTTGTCTTCCGCTACGTTGTAATCGGCAATGTAACTGCGGGGTTCTATGGCATTTGGCGCAAGCCTCTGATTGATGTACTCCAACTCCGTAACGTGATGCGCCGAAGCCAGAGCCTTTTCCACTTCAGCCCGATCGTTGCCAATACACCAGTCAAAAGCCCGATTGTCCGGCCATTCGTCATGTACCAAAGGCGCACCCTCCTGCACGGCTTCTTTTGGATTGGTAACGGCAGGCAACTCCTCGTAATCTACCTCCACCAATTCTGCGGCATCGCGGGCCTGCTCCAGAGTTTCGGCAATGACGATGGCAACGGCCTCTCCCACATAACGCACCTTGCCCTTAGCCAAAAGGGGCTGCTGGGGCTCCCGCATAGTCTCTCCATTCTTGAAATTCACTTGCCAGCCGCAAGGCACGCCGTAATTGCCGCACTCATCCGAACCGGTAAAAATGGCCACTACGCCTTCCGCCTGAAGAGCTGCCGAGGTGTCGATATTCAAAATTTTTGCGTGGGCATAAGGGCTTCGCACAAAAGCCGCATGCGTCATGCCCGGCAATTTGATGTCGTCGGTGTACCTACCCTTGCCGGTAAGAAACCTGACGTCTTCCTTTCTCTTTACAGATTTACCGATAAAGTTTCCCATAAGGCTTAAGCATTTAATTTTTCAGCAGCGTGCTGAATGGATTTAACAATGTTGTGATAACCGGTGCAGCGGCAGAAATTCCCTTCCAAACCGTGTCGAATTTCCTCCTCACTGGGATTGGGGTTGTTCTGCAAAATATCCACCGCCGTCATCACCATACCGGGGGTGCAAAAACCGCATTGCAAGCCGTGATGCTCTCGAAAAGCCTCCTGTATGGGGTGCAAATCGGAGCCTTGGGCCAAGCCTTCAATGGTAGTTACTTCACAGCCGTCCGCCTGAACGGCCAGTACCGTACAGGACTTTACAGCTACTCCGTCTAAAAGAACTGTACAAGCACCACAGCTGCTGGTGTCGCAGCCGATGTGGGTGCCCGTTAAATTCAGCACTTCCCGCAAGTAGTGGGTCAAGCTCATGCGTGGCTCCACCTCATGCGCGTACTGCTTGCCATTAACGGTTAGAGAAATTTTCATGTCATTTAACTGTTTTGAGTTAAGGGTTAAAAAATCGTTTCATCTGCAAGGACCGTACCAGACCGATCCGATTGCAAAAATTTCCGACCATCTGCCTGTTGTCGAAAAACAAGTCAAAGACAAACCGGCCGGTTCATGCTGTCAAATCTTTTTGCTTCGAATAAATTATCCGGAGTGCAACAATCGTTAAAGCTCTTTTTCCAGAGCTTCAAAAAACTGCTTGGACAAAGTCTTGACCACGCCGCCCAAAACGCGCTGCCCCATGCGGGCCAACATGCCGGAAATGCGGGCATCGCCACTGTACTTAATTAAGGTCTCGCTTTCGGAAACGGGCACCAGCTCCATGCCGATTTCTGCCAAAGCATTACCCAACTTGCTCTTTTGATCCAAAACCACCTTGCATTTCTTCCCCTCCTCTTTGTCCCGAATAAAGAGATCCCCTTCAAAACGCCCCTTAACCGGCCCCAGCTTGACCTCCGAAATGGCCTTGTAGTGATCCGGCCCTTTTTCCTCCAGCGTCTTGATCCCTGGTGTAATCCGCTCTAAAATGCGCGGATCCAAAATCTTTTTCCAAACTTCAGAGGCCGGAGCCGCTATTTGATGTTCTCCCGTAATCTTCATCCCGTAAAAAGTGAAATGTAAATCAAGAACTTTATATTTGCATGGGCCAAATATAAATAGTTTGGGTCAAACCTCCTCTAAAAAAACACAATTTAGATTTTTTCTAAATTAATACCTCGCTCATGAAAGAAATTCTCGACATTTTAGACGCCTACAAAAAGGCTGATACGCAGCAACACAAACTGGCTCTGGCTACCGTCATTCATGTAGAAGGTTCTTCCTACCGCCGCGCCGGTGCCCGCATGCTCATTCGGGACAATGGAGAGTGGACCGGCGGCATTAGCGGCGGATGCCTGGAGGGAGATGCCTTAAAAAAAGCACACCATTGCATGGCTCGCAACAAAGTGGAAGTGGTGCGCTACGACACCAGCACGGAAGATGAAGAGCAAATCGGCGTAGGCCTGGGCTGTGAAGGCATCATAGACGTCCTGCTCTCCCCCATAAATCCGGAGGAAGAAAACAACCCCATTCGCATCTTGGAATCCTGTATCGACAGCCGCCAACCGCAAATTTTGCTGACCGTCATCCAATCCGACCAGCCGGCGCTTCAAGCCGGCAAGATGTATAAATACACGGAATGCGAAGACGAACTAAATGCCATATTACCCCAAGAAACCCTACAAGATATCGCCAAAGCCCGCAAGTCCGGCAAATCTACCGTCAAACACTATTCGGGCCTATCCGTCTTCATCGAAATCTTACAACCTGCCATCCAGCTGGTGCTCTTCGGTGGCAATTACGATATCTATCCGCTGCTGCGCATCAGCAAAGAACTGGGGTGGAAAGCCAGCGTCGTCATGAACCCCGCCAAAGCTAACCGAAAAGTAAAAGAGCTGGCCGACACCATATATCCTAAAAAAACAACCGTCCCCTACGACAAATACACGGCCTTCATCCTCATGGCCCACGACTACAAAACCGACAAGGAAAACCTTCGCATGGCTTTGCAAACCGAGGTACCGTACATCGGCATGCTGGGGCCGGTCAAACGCCGCAACAAAAGCCTGGACGAACTGGCCGCCGAAGGACATCAATTCTCACAACAACAACTCGATAGGCTCTACAATCCCGTAGGCCTCGACATCGGAGCCACCACACCTGAAGAAATAGCGCTGGCCATCCTGGCAGAGGTCAAAGCCCATTTTGCCGAAAGGCAGGGACAACCCCTGCGCGAACGAGCCGGATACATACACGAGAGAAACTAAAAACTTACCCCTTGCGCAACCTGTTCACGGCCTCTACTACATCATCTACGGCTTTCGCCAAATCCTCATCCCGCGTTTCCCTGCCCAAGCTGAAACGCACCGAAGACAATGCTTCTTCATCGGACAAACCCATGGCCTTCAACACATGCGAAGGCAAAACCTCTGCCGAATTGCAAGCCGAGCCTGCCGACAGCGCCACCTTAGTGCTGAGAGCTAACAGCAAATCCTCCGCTTCAATGCCCGAAAAACGCAAATTGCTGACGTGATGCAGCCGATGCTCGCAACAAGCATTTACCTGCACACCGGACAAACGCTCCAGCAAAGCCTCCTCCAGCCAATCTCGTTGCCTCTTTAATTTTTCTCCATCCGAACGCCAACGCCCTGCAGCCAATTCCGCCGCCTTGCCAAAACCCACAATCCCCGGAACATTTAATGTGCCCGCACGACGCTTGCGCTCCTGCCCGCCTCCCGTGAGCTGAGGCCATAAATCCAAACCCCGACGAACGTACAAGGCTCCTACACCCTTAGGACCGTACATTTTGTGGGCAGAGCAGGCCATGAGGTCTATGCCCAAATCTTCAGGAAACACTTCCATTTTACCCACAGCCTGCGTGGCATCACAAAACAACAAAACCTCTTTTTCCTTGCAAAGCTCTGCTATTTCCGCCATGGGATGTATAAGCCCTGTTTCATTATTTGCATACATCACGGCAACCAATGCGGTATCAGGTCTGATGGCTTTCGCCAAATCTCGCAAATCGATATGCCCTTCGGCATCCACACCCAGGTAAGTCAGCTCTACATCAAAGAGTTTCTCCAGCCAGGCACAGGTGTCCAGCACGGCCTTGTGCTCCGTTTTCACCGTAACGAGATGGCGCTTTTCAGGCAGAGCGGAAAGGGCCAATGAGCGAAGAGCCAGGTTGATGGCCTCCGTTGCTCCTGAAGTGAAGACAATTTCTCTAGGATTCACGCTCAACAAATCGGCTAACTGCCCGCGGGCCTGCTCCACCGCCTCTTTGGCATCCCAACCGTAAAGATGGGTGCGGCTGGAGGCATTGCCGTAGTGCAACCGAAAGTAAGGAAGCATGGCCTCCAAAACTTCCTCTGCAACCGGCGTCGTAGCGTTGTAATCCAAGTAAATCATCACAACAAAGCATCTATGCAAAACAAAGATAGCTCACCGCAAACAAATGACACAAGTCAAACTTCCCTTTCGAACTACACCCGGAGCGAACTGGACTGGGAAAATGAACGCGTCGCCACTGTGGTTGCCGCCAAGGCATAAAACGTGGGCACAGCCCGAGCTGCGGCGAGGCTTTGTAACGCAGGCGGAGGCCGCAACGGCAAGTGAACAATTCCCAAACCAATTCACGACGGGTATTACACCAAAAAACTATCTTTGCTTGCCCAAAGTTACACCATGACATCCGCCATTCTCTTAGCCGCCGGCAGCTCCCGACGCATGGGTGAGAACAACAAGTTGCTCCTACCCTGGAACAACCGCCCCATGATAGCCTGGATAACAGAGCAACTCGCGCACAGCAAAATCGATGAAATCATCCTCGTCTTGGGGCATGAAGCTGAAAAAGTTAAAGCCGTCTTATCTCCTTTCGATGTTCAATTCAGCTACAACCCCAAACATCAAAGCGGCATGACTTCCTCCATCCAAGCCGGTATTAAAACATGCTCACCGGACAGCCGGGGCTACCTGATTTGCTTGGGCGATATGCCCCGCCTCCAAACAACGGACTACGACACCATCATAGAGCAGGTTTCCGGCAAAAAAGAAATTCTGGCGCCTTTCTATCGCGGACAAAAGGGGAATCCGGTCTTCTTCTCCCGACATTTCAAAGAGGAAATCCTCGCCCATACCGAAGCCGAGGGCTGCAAAAAAATCGTACAAGCTCACGCCCACCTGCTTCGAAGCATTCCCTTTGCCAACGACCACATCTTGCACGACATCGACAAGCCCGAAGATTATCGCCCTCAAAGCGATTTTAATCTGTTTTCCAACGATTAAGCAAGTTGCTCTGCCGGCCACCTCGTCCTATCTGGCGCAGGGCCTTCTCAAGGCTTTCCAGGTTGTGGGCAGGCTCCAAGGCATCCAAATACGGCAAGGCAGTTTTCATACCGAGCACTTTCGGAGAAAAATCGGGATGCCCTGCCAATGGATTGAGCCAGATGATTTTCTTTGAAGCCTTGCGTATCTTTTTCATCGCTCTTCTCATCACCTCAGGAGCGCCCGTATCCCAGCCATCGCTAAGAATGAGAACTACTGTTTTTTTGTCCAGCAAGGCATGAGCATGCTCCTCCGCGAACTGCTCCAGGCAATGCCCAATGGTCGTGCCTCCCGACCACTGGGGTACTCTTTCCGAAACGACGGCATAGGCTTTCGCCAAATGGTATTGCTCGAAAACATCGCTTACGCGGTGCAAGGCCGTGCTAAACACAAAAGTTTCAATGCGGTCATAAGCATTCTGAAAGGCGTAAATCAAATGGATAAAAAAGCGACTGTACAAATCCATGGATTTGCTCACATCGCAGAGCAACACCAACTTCAATTTGCGCTCTTTGGGTCGGTAAAAAAGCAAACGATGGACCTCTCCTCCCCGACGCATGCTCTGACGAATACTCCTCTTCAAGTCTGCCTTTTTCTGCTTTTGGGATTGCTTTTTCAAGCGGCTGCGTTCGTGCATCAGGCGGCGGGCGGTTTTCTGCAACAAACGCATCATCAAGCGCATTTCCTCCGGACTGAGGTTTCCAAAATGCTTACGGGTAAGCACCTCTGTCGGGCTGGCTGCCGCCAGTTCTTTTTCCTCCTCTGCCGGCTTTAAATTCAACCAACTTTTGAGCGCCTCAAATTGGGCCTTGCGCTTTTCCGCTTCATCGGGCTGTTGGGCAAAGACCTCCTTTAACTTGGAATTCACCGCTTGGTCGAGTTGATGCCAAAACTCCCGATAGTAATCTTCAAAACGCAAATGCTGCAAACGACTCTTGGCCAAAACAGCTTTGAGCGCTTCTAAAAATTCACCTTCCCGCTCAAAAGGCAAGTGCTCCAAGGCTCGCAAAGCGTCGGCCTCTTCCTCCGGCCCCAAAGCATAACCCCTTTGCCGCAAAAAACGACAAAACAAAACCACATGCCCGGAAATGGCCTCTGGCCGACTCAGGATTTTCATCCGATAAAGGTAAAAAGATTGTGCTCCATTTCAAAACAAAGCCCTTATCTTTGCCTGAAATTAGTGCCTCCCCCCTTATCCAGGCACACCCCACAAAACAGCGGGCCATAAAAAATACCTCGCGGTAAAAAACTACCGCTGGAAATTCTATACAATATACACGCTCCAAGCTCAAAAGAGGCTGGAGTGTGCAGCACGCCTCCAAGGGCTAAAAACTTCGGGCTACTGCCGTCAACCAACTGCGTGGGAAAGACCTGCGCCTCACGCAAAAAGTTGGAACAAGCGGTGTTACTCAAGGCGCTTGAATTCCAGCCCTTGGCAACTTTTTGATTACCTAAAGCTAGCTGGGATGGGCAACATCACCAGAAATAAACACAGGAAAGCATGGGCACTGTTGAGGTCAAAACCACTCCAAAGTTGAAACCCCTGCCTCCAGAAGAGGTCAGAGAAGCTACACTCCGCTATTTTAAAGGCGATGAACTCGCCACCGATGCCTGGGTGAAAAAATACGCACTACGCGACTCCTTCGGCAACATCTATGAACGCACACCCGACGACATGCACAGGCGAATAGCCGCCGAATTGGCCCGCATCGAGCAAAAATATCCCAACCCGCTATCGGAAGATTTTATCTATGAACTGTTGAAAGGCTTTAAACACATCGTGCCTCAAGGCAGCCCCATGGCAGGCATCGGCAACGACTTCCAAGCCATCTCCCTTTCCAATTGCTTCGTCGTTGGCAACAAAGCTGACTCCTATGGCGGGATTTTGGAACTGGACGAAGAGCAGGTGCAACTCATGAAACGCCGGGGCGGCGTAGGGCACGACCTTTCGCATCTCCGCCCCAAAGGCACGGCTGTCATGAACTCCGCACTGACCTCAACGGGAATCGTCCCCTTCATGGAGCGATACTCCAACTCTACCCGAGAAGTCGCCCAAGGTGGGCGCCGCGGGGCACTCATGCTCACCGTCTCCATCAAACACCCCGATGCCGAAGATTTCATCGATGCCAAGCTCGAACAGGGGAAAATCACGGGAGCCAACATCTCCATCCGCATAGATGATGCCTTTATGAAAGCTGCCATGGCAGGCAAAAAGTACCTGCAGCAGTTCCCTGTCAACAGTACTAAACCCAAAATCAAAAAAAGCATTGATGCGGCCAGGCTCTGGCACAAAATTATCTACAACGCCTGGAAATCAGCTGAACCCGGCGTACTCTTCTGGGATACCATCATCAAAGAATCCGTGCCCGATTGCTATGCAGATTTGGGCTACGAAACCATTTCCACCAACCCCTGCGGAGAAATCCCTCTCTGCCCTTACGACAGCTGCCGCTTGCTGGCTATCAACCTGTACAGCTATGTCGAAAAGCCCTTTACCCCCCATGCCCGTTTTGATTTCAAAAAGTTTTCCCTGCATGTCCGCCATGCTCAACGCATCATGGACGACATCCTCGACCTGGAAATTGAGAAAGTAAAACGCATCCTGCAAAAGATAGACAAAGACCCGGAGCCGGAAGCCTTAAAAGCCAGAGAACGCCACCTCTGGGAAAAGATTCTGAAAAAATGCGTGGAAGGACGTCGCACCGGCGTGGGTATCACGGCAGAAGGCGACATGCTGGCAGCTCTGGGCCTGCGCTACGGCAGCGACAAAGCCATTAAATTTGCCGTGAAAGTCCATCGCACCCTGGCCCTAAACGCCTATCGCTCTTCCGTAGATTTGGCGAAAGCCCGAGGAGCCTTCCCCATCTACGACGCTCAACGCGAAAAGGGCAACCCCTTTATCAAGCGTTTGGCGAAAGCCGATAAAAAACTTTATGAAGACATGAAAAAGTACGGGCGGAGAAACATCGCCCTGCTCACCATAGCACCTACCGGCACCACCAGCCTCATGACGCAAACCACCTCCGGCATAGAACCGGCCTTCCTCATCAGCTATAAACGCCGCCGCAAAATCAATCCCGACGAAAAAGACGCAAACATCGATTTTGTGGACAAAGAAGGCAACGCCTGGGAAGAATACGCTGTCTTTCACCACCACTTCGCCACCTGGCTGGAAACTCAAGGCTATAAAATTGAGGAAGTCAAAAGGTGGCCTCAAAAAAAGTTAGACGAGCTAATCGAACAATCTCCCTACCATCAGGCTACTTCCCGGGATGTGGACTGGGTGCAAAAGGTCAAGATGCAGGGCGCCATCCAAAAATGGGTGGACCACTCCATCAGCGTAACCGTCAACATCCCAAGCGACACTTCGGTAGAAGTCGTCAAAAAAATCTATCAAACGGCCTGGAAAGCCGGCTGCAAAGGATGTACCATCTACCGCGACGGCTCAAGAGCTGGTGTGTTGTTGACCAACGAAGAAAAAGAGACCCAAAACAACAGCAAAGCCTTTGCCGAAACCAACGCACCCAAACGCCCCAAAAAACTGGAAGCTCATGTCTTGCGCTTCCAAAATAAACACGAAAGGTGGATGGCCGTCATAGGCCTGTACGAAAACCGACCCTATGAAATTTTTACGGGTAAAATCGAAGGCTCTTTCAACATACCCGAATACGTCAGCAAGGGCTGGGTCATTCGCGAAAAGGAAAACGGCAAGGCCAGATACGACTTCCAGTACATCGACAGCGAAGACTATCCGGTAACCATCGGAGGCCTGTCTCGTGCCTTTAATCCGGAATTCTGGAACTACGCCAAGCTCATCTCAGGAGTCATGCGCCACGGCATGCCCGTGCAATACGTCATCGACCTGGTCAAAAACCTCAACATGAAAGAAGACCACCTCAATACCTGGAAAAACGGCGTAGCCAGAGCCTTGAAAAAATTCGTACCCGACGGCACCCAGGCTAAGGAGCAATGCCCTGCTTGCCAAGACCCCGATGGCCTGATTTACAAAGAGGGCTGCCTCATGTGCAAAAGCTGTGGCTATTCGGAATGCGGGTAAACAAAAAGCAGGCAGTGCACACAAAAATGTGGCACTGCCTGGCCCTAACCAAATAAAACCAAATGAACCTTGCAGAAAATGCAAGGAGTGCTCCAAAATTACGCATTTTTTTTAAAAATTGCAGCCTCAAAGTTTTTCCTTACGGCAAAAAATCCTGGCAGCAACCTCCGCACCTTATGAAAATCCTGAAGTCTCTCCTTTGTTTGAGTTTGTTTCTCGGTTCACTGGCTTCTACAGCCCAAAAAGCTGATTCACCGACAAACGACTCGGCTTTTATCAAAAAAATCTACGACCTGACCCTCACCCAAAGCCATTGCCATGACTGGCTACGCCACCTTTGTAAAGACGTGGGACATCGCCTGGCCGGCTCTCCACAGGCCGCTGCAGCCGTAAACTACATGCAACAGCTCATGCTCTCCTTGGATTTTGACACGGTTTGGTTACAGCCTGTTATCGTGCCCCACTGGGTGCGCGGTGGAGAGGAAGTCGTCCGCATCGTCAGCTCTCACGAAGGCAGTGGCTTTGATTTGCGCGCTACTTCTTTG
>Ga0256841_1001405_pt1 | contig 21044 bp, 17 predicted proteins | sample 356308metaG_FD_185971 | JGI IMG/M metagenome (GOLD analysis project Ga0256841, IMG submission 185971) | Hydrothermal vent microbial communities from Mid Atlantic Ridge, Atlantic Ocean - 356-308 | ecosystem: Environmental > Aquatic > Marine > Hydrothermal vents | place: Atlantic Ocean: Mid... | reverse complement strand
CTGTCGGATTTAGGATTAATCTACTGCGCTGATGGGAAAGCGGTCCATTTTTCCTCGATTTTTCGTTGCATAGGCCCACTATGCGCCTCAAAATCGAGAAAAACTGGCCTCGCTTTCCCACCATGCTTGCGACGATCACCTAAACCCGACAGACTCCTAGCATAGACTGTGACAGCAGTTATACTGCTGCGCCATTGGCCGCCCAGTATACCCTTTTCTGACCCATTGTGGGGAGATTCGAAGAGCCGCGTGGGGGTAGACGGCCGCTAACAAAGTGATCCGGGGGCTGTGGTTATGGTGAGAATAGAGATCGATGATGCAAGTGTAAATTTCTGTGGTGCTCAACTTGGAGATAAAAATTCTTCCATATTGGACGATAACATGGATTAGTGTGGCATGGGTGCTGAATGGAAGCATGGAGTCGTAGAATAAGTCAATGAATAACAAGAGAATATGTGTACTTTCTTTCCGCTCCAGGAATAATCTGGCGGCGCGTTGTGTGGATTTCGAGTTCGAAGACGTCATCGGGTCGATCGATGACATCGATCTGATCACGATTGAGCAAGGTTTTGGCTTTTCTCCCCGGAAACGGGTGGTGAACCAGCTGAGTCGGCATGTTTCACCCTGGTTTACACGCTTCAGCCCGAGTTTGACCCGGGTCTCCCTGAAAAAAAACTATGATCTTTTTGTGGCCTTTTGCCAAGATATCACCGATCTCCTGATGGTGAACTCCATACGTAACTGGAAACAGCGTAGCGGGATGTCGATATGCTGGATCGATGAGGTATGGGCTGCGGGCGTTGTGAAGAACAGAGCGCTCTGCAATCGGCTGTTGTCTCGGTTCGATCATGTCATCATAGGCTGCAGCGGCGCGGTCAATACCCTCCAGGCGGAGGCGCAACGACCATGCATCTATCTACCACCAGGCGTGGACACACTCAAATTCAGTCCCCCGGCCACCAATGGTCCGGAGCGGAATATCGATGTGTACAGTATCGGCCGGCGACCCCTTTTGTTGCATAATCAGCTCCTTGGGATGAAACGGTCGAAGAATATCACCTATCTCTATGACCAGTCGTCGAATGGCCCTTTGTTCGTCCGGGATTATCTACGGCATCGGGCTACCATGGTGTATAACCTTCAACGATCGAAATACTTTATCGTCTACCCGGCGAAATTCGATGCGCCCTGGCAGACGCATCAGCAGGTCGAATTTGGGCCGCGTTTCTTTGAAGGGGCTGCGGCGGGCGCGGTGCTTATAGGTCAGCCGGCGGCATCGAAGGTGTTTCGTGATATCTTTGACTGGGAGGATGCCGTGATTTCCCTGCCGGAGGAAGAGCATGAACTCACGGCGCTATTCGATGAATTGGAGTCAGATACCAAACGAGTCGATCGAATTCGCAGAACCAACATGCGGCACTGTTTTCTCAAACACGATTGGCTCTATCGCTGGCAGGAGATTTTGGATATCGCTGGCATGCAGCCCTTGCCGCAGTTCGAAAAACGCAGGCAGGAGCTTGTTCAGTGTGCGGAGAATGTCTCTGACAGTGCGGTCTCTCCATGACGAGCGTGCGCTGAACCGTGTTCTCTATCCCGGTCGGGATCAGAAATAGGATCGCGGCAAACATCTTTTTCTTTTCGCGCCGGTTATCGAGGCGCCATGCGATGGGGAAAAGCATGTGTCTGTGGGGATGCCGTCGTGCGTGGGGAAGTCGGCTGTGGTAATCAATTATGCGGGGTTGGCAGCGCAGGCGTCGCCCTTGCCGGTTTGGGGATAATGGGACATGGCGGTATCGCTGAAGACCAAAAGCGAAAGGACCTCTCCACTCGCGTGGCTGGGCGCTGTTATCGAACGGATATTGCCTGTTGTGACGTTCCTGACGGCGTTGGGGACCTTTGTGCGATTCGGTGTGGACCCCCTTGCCTGGCTTGCCGTCTATGGGATGACGACCTATCAGGTCGCGATGAATTTCGACAAGTTCAAGGAGGCGTTCATATCGTCATGGATCGTGTTTCTGGTGCCGTTGCTTACCTTGATTTCCACGTTCTGGAGCGCCGCGGCAGGGCATACCATGTCGGTTTCGATCCAGTTCATCTTTACCACGATGTTTGGTTTGTGGCTGGGGGCCGTATATAGCCCTCGTCAGATTTTCCGCGCGTTGGCCATAGCGGCCGCTGTTGGTGTGATCGCCTCTGTCATCAATGGGCAGTTGCAGTTCATAAGCGCATACAGCAACTATGATGGCTTCTTTGTCGGTATTTTCACGCAGAAAAACGTCTTGGGGCGTGTCATTGTTCTGTTGAGCGTGAGTCTCTTCGTCGTGAGTATCGCAACGCGCAATCTGCTTGTGTTTACCATTGGCGCAATGCTCGTGGTCGCGCTTTTCTTTCCTTTGAATGCGGCCGAGTCGGCAACATCGTTGGTCATGTATTTGTTCGTACTGACTTTTCCAGTGGTATGGCTCTTTGTGTCAGGCAGCGAGTCGATGCGTCTTGTCGTCGTGCTCAGTGCCGTGGGCGCCTTGCTGTTGGGGCTGGGAGTCACCGCCGTTGTCGACATCGATCTGGTGAACAAGGTGCTCGCAAAACTGGGGAAGGATTCCACTCTGACGGGTCGAACCTATATCTGGTCAGTGGGGTGGCAGATGGTGCAGTGGAAACCCATCCTTGGACTTGGTTTCGATGCATTTTGGTTCGGTGACACCTTCGATGAGCCCGCATTGATCGCAGAGGCCTACGGAGAGGCGATCAACGGTTTCCACAATGCCTTCCTGGAAGTGTTGGTCTCGCTGGGGATCGTGGGCGAAATTGCCTTTATAGCGACGCTCCTCGCGGTACTGTTTCGGGTATTTCGCTGGTTGTTCGCGGAGCGATCCGTGGAGAGTCTGGGTGCGGCGTATATCCTGACGATCATGTTTATAATGAGCTTCGTTGAAATCATAGGATTCAGAAATCACGATATAAATCATATTCTTATGGTCATGTTTTATGCTATGGCCTACTATCGCCTTCACGGCCGCAACACGAGCAGACAACCGGCATGAATCGGGACAGAGTGTCTTCGGTATGTGCTTGTAATACGACTCCGCGTGTATTTATTCCCCGTTGTCCGGCGGCTCACCTCCAAAATGTATCGTTGAATCACAGCATCTCTTTCGGCGGGATAGGGGCAATGTGGGGATGAGCGTCAAGAGATTGGTGCTCAATGCATCGGCGTTGTCCGGTGCAAAGATCCTGGCGATGGCCTCCCAGTTTCTGGTATTGCCGATCATCGCCCGCTATCTCCCGCCGAGCGATTTTGGTCTTGTCGCCGTTGCGATGATCTTTGTCACTTTCACCATGGCCGTGACGGATGCGGGTTTGGGCAGTTCTCTGGTGCGCACCCGGCACTATGATGTCGAGGTGTGGTCGAGCGCTTTTTGGTTCGTCGCGGGGCTTGGGCTACTGTTGAGCATCCTCCTGGCCGCAATATCCCCTCTTGTGGCGTGGTGGTTCGACGCGGCCGAAGTCCAGCCTTTACTGCTTACGCTTGCGCTGGTGCCCCTTATGCAAGGCCTCCTTGCGGTGCCACAGGCAGAGATGCAGAAAAGGGGCGCCATACCGCAGATTGCCTTGGGCGAGACACTGGGGACCTTTGCAGGGTTTGGGGTCGCAATCTGGATTGCGGTTAAGGGGGGCGGCGCATGGGCACTCGTGGCCCAGCAACTGACCTTCTGGCTGATCAGGGTGATTGTTGTAGCGATGTCGACAAGATTTCGGTTACACCGAATGTTTGTCTGGCATGTGCTGGGAGAGCATCTCCGTTTCGGACGTGACACGGTGGGGTTCGCCTTGGTCAATTTCACATTGCGGCAATCCCATACGCTGGTGATCGGCAAGTCACTGGGCCCCCATGACCTTGGTGTCTTTACCATGGCATCGCGCTTTTCCTATCTTCCAAGCGATGTGGTGGGTGGGCCGGTCTTTTATTCGCTGTACGCGCATTTGGCGGCAATGGCGGGTGACCGGGCGGCCATGCGGCATATGATTTTGTCGATCTCGCGGTTGTTGGCGATCCTTATTTTCCCGCCCATGGCCCTTGTTGCCGCGGGAGCCGAGTCGTTTTTCACACTGTTCCTTTCTGAGAAGTGGACTTCAGTCGCGCCGATTTTTGTTTTGATTGCGCCGGCAGGCGCCTTGCAGGGGGTGGTGGTGTTGTACGGTACGGTACTGATGGCCACCGGACATACGCGTCGTCGGCTCCGTATCATCCTGGAGATGGCGATCTACTGGATCATCTTGCTACTGATTTCTGTTTGGTTCGGACTCGAAGCCGTGGCGGTTGCCTATACGTTCTGGTATCTGAGTTATCTTCCACGCCTGACCCGTTTGTTCCTCAGCGCCATCGACTGCACACGGCGTCAGTATATGGACGTGCTTTGGGTGGCTGCAATCGTCGCGGTGAGTGCGGCGTGTATCCATGTAGGGATGACCTTGGCGCTCGCATTGGATGGGCGGCAGGAAATGTTGATTCTGGTTGGCGAGGTCTTGCTGGCGTGGGGGGGCGCGTTTCTGCTGGAGCGCCAAAAGATACTCAACGATCTGCGCTATCTACGTCAGGTGCTGGCGGCCTCCAAAACACGGGGAGGGTGATTCCTGGCCCGTATTCCACTCGGTCGGAAAATCCCCTGTGTGGACAAGGATCAAGAAAGGGCGCGAGCGATTTCATGAATAATCCGGGCTAGGGGGTCAGCGGTCGTGGTCGCGGTATTCTTCGTACGTCATTCCGAATACAGCGGTCACGAATCCCGCGCCACGGCACATGATACGGAGGAAATCGAAGGTGTCTGTACGGCCGACTAGCCGCGTTGGCAAGAAGGCGAGACTGCCGGCGGCGCCGAGCAAGGAGCGGTAGATGCCGCGGCTGAGGACTTTCATCTGTGCCCTTTCCTTGCCGGATGATTCCCGTGTTTCGAGTAATCCTTCGGTATTTCCCGTTCGATACCAGCGTTTGAGCCACCATGAGAGTTTCATGCGTTCGGGGCCTATACATTCATAGACGACGGCCTTGCGCGCAAATACAGTGAGTCCGCCATGCTCGCGAATGGCCTTGAAAAAGGCTGTGTCTTCTCCGCCCGTGAGCGCGAAGAAAGGGTCGAAACGCAAATTCAGCTTGCGAATGCAGTCCATTTTCACGAGGACATTGGTCGTATGTCCATAGGAGATTGGTTTGCGATCGGGGAACGCCACGACCTCCACATAGCCACCATCGGCGATCCACTGGGGCGGGGGGTGATGAAACTTGGCTTCCACCGCCCCGATGACCGCGTCCGCGCCGGTTTCCTGTGCCACGTCGGCAAGCTCGCGCATCCAGTTTTTGTCCAGAATGACGTCATCGTCGGTAAAAGCGATGAAATCGTCGCCTTGTTCCAAGGCATTATCCAATCCCCTGTTTCGCGGGTAGCTGATGCCTCGCTCAGGTTCATGGAAATAGATGAGCGGCCACCGATAGGTAGAGGCGCGTTCTTCTACATAACTGCGTGCATTGCCGTCCTCGCTGTTGTCCGCGATGACGACGCGCAGGGCAAGATGGTCGGGTACATCCTGCTCTACGATCCCGTCGAGAACGGCTTCGAGCCCTTTCGGACGGTTATAGGTGGCGATTGCAATTACAATACGGGTTTTGTTTTCCATAAGGTTGTGTTACTGCAGACCCGGCGAGTCTCACATGGTTATCAGGTTTCGGCAGTATGGCCCTTTCGCTCATCATGACTAAGGCGATACTACCATTGTATTTGCTCCTGCGCTAACCGCCCGTGACTCTTTTCTAAGTCAAGTTTATTCAACATGTTATATTATGTTTTTAGAAAAATAATTATTTTGGTTCCGGGGCGTGCTCCATGTCCTGGATCACGTTTTTTCTATCCGGTAAGAGTTGATCGACCAGGTGGCGGACCTCATTGCTGTCCGTCACGAAGTCAGAACGCGGTCTCGACAACAATGCCCGTTTCCGGTCGGCGATTTCTTTACGATCCACTTGGCGAACGAAGTCGATCAAGCTCTGATGCGCCCGGTCGGGGAGGGTGTATCCGAGTTGGCGTTGCTCCACCACACGGCCAGTCTCCGTGCCGGCAATGGCAAGGGACAGGGCGCCGAAGTAACTGCCTTCATAGATGCGGTTCGGCAATAGCCAATCCGAGTTGTGGCCGCTCCACGAGAGTTCCTGGGCCCAGACAAAATCCACGTTGGCGTAAGCGTTCTGCAAACCTTGCGGCCACTCATAGGGGCCGACGTATTCGATATTGTCGAAAGGCGCTATCTGCTCCATAAAATCGGGGATCAGAAATTCCGAGATGATGCCATGGAAGCGAAGTTGTACCCGGGCGCCTTCCGCGGCCGCCAGTGCCTTAAGCGTATCGAGCGTCTTTTGGCAACGCAGGATGCCGATCCAGGCGACGACGACAGGCTGATCCGCGCGCTTTGCGGAAATCGATTCGGGCTTGGGGCGTTCCACAATCTGGTCGTGGAAATAGAGCTTGTTTTCGATCAATGCATAGGGGCCGTGGAAGCCTTGAACGGGCTCGAAATATTCCCGCATGAAACCGGGAGAACTGACGACGAGCAGATCGGAGTGGCGCAGCATGAGCCGTTCCAGTGAGCGCAGGGCACGGGATGCAAGACCCTCCCGGGTCATGGCCTCATGGACATCCAGACACTCATAGACCACCCGGGGTTTACGGGTGCGCGCAAACAACAGGCCCACGAAGGCGAGCGCCAGCATGTCCAGATTTCGGGCGTAGACAATGTCCGCTTGCCGCAGAAGGCGGCGATTCCGAAAGGTCCGCCAAAGCGCGCGCAAGAGCGTGACGATGCGTTGGGCATGTTTGCAGTGCTCCACCATGCCGAGATCCACATTAGGCCACGCGGGGCCGGGTTCCGCCGGTTCGCCATCCCGGCGAAACATGAAGCCAGTGACGTCGACGCCGGCATCCATGAAGGAGAGCGTTCGGCGGACGATGGCGGCATCCTTGCGGTTATGGCCGAAGAAGACCAAACGGGCGATGGGCTGTGCAGGTATATCTTTCATCATGGGCTACGGTCGATGATCAACGGCTCTTGGCCGGGGTCCAGGTCTGATAGGTGCGGCCGCGATAAGCTTCGAGCATGCCGATCGCGGTGGCGATGATTGCGCGTACGACCTCGTAGAGGGTGACAAAAACCGGCACACCAAGAGCGCCGAGCAACCAGAACAGTCCCACGCCGCCCGCGATAATCGCAAACGCTTGTTGGGGATATCCAAGGCTCCAGCCGCCTAAATAGAAGAAGAACAGGCTGGCGAGCAGAAACACGGCGCCCCACCAGCGCAAGATCTTGTGGGAGAAGAACTTGAATCGGTCGATGGCCGATATGTCGCGTAGCTGGGGCAGCAGATGCCAATAGGTGGCGACCGAACCGCATGCGATCCGCCGTTTACGGTTGAATTCCTCGTGGCTGACGCCGACGGAGCGCTCATAGGCGATGACGTCTGGCGCCGACACGCAGCGCTGGCCATCGAACAATACCGAGATGGAGGCGGCGAGGTCGTCTACCAGATGGGCCGGGATCTCGGGGTAGCCCGGTGCGCGCCGGGCAAAGATGGAACCATCGGCCCCCATGGTGGAGCCCGATTCAGACTCCAGCCGTTTGATGTGCTCTTCCAGTTTCCAGTAGAGACCACCCACCTTCGCCGTAGGCGTCTCGCTTTCATCGTCGTCCGAGATATACAGCAGGGTGCCGGCAACGCAGCCGATCTCCGGGTTGGTGAAGTATTGCAACAGCCGGTTCAGGCTGTCCGGTTCCAGGATGACATTGGCATCCATGAAGATCAGGATGTCCGCATCGGTCATGGAGACCAGTCGTTGCATGCCGACCACCTTTCCCGTGCGGGTGGTGCCGATCACCGGCCGCAGGATATCGGCGGCAGATTCCAGCAGTTCATTAGTGCGGTCGTCGCTGCAATCGGAATAGACCAGAATATCCAGATCGGGACGCACTTTTTTCAAGGCGCGGAGGTTTTCAATCTTCTCCGGGAGCGATGCTTCCTCGTTGTAGGCGCAGAAGAGCAGGGCGGCCTTCATCCCTTCCGTATGCGCATTCTCCGGTGGCAGATAGGGCCGTCGCGGAAACCACCTCAGGATCAGCGGATAGAAGACGTAGGGATAGAGAAACAAGATCAGCGATATGGCGCCGAGCCCAAACCATAACCACGCCAGATTCATGTTTCTTCCCCCTGGCGACAGGGCGGTCGTTGTGTCCCGAGTGTATTCGTCATAATACAGAGTCTTTGGTTTTAGCCAACGGTTTTTTCTCCATCTGTGGTATATCCCCTATCCTCAGTTCTGGAGATATTATCTCGCGCTCTATTTGGGTCAAATCCAGCGCGTCCACGCCCGGCACAGGGCCGTTTTTACCCCGATGTCGAGATGGCACGGCCTGCCCCCTCACAGCAATGCTGTCGAGCCTATATTGTCGGCATTCCGAGACGATCCTGAAGTTTTTTAGGGGGGGGAAGGCGGGCCGCAGCTTGGTGACTCGTCATGGAGAAGGTATTGAATTCAAAAGGATACGGCGATCTGGCGTCGTCGTCGATGGAATATTTGTGACGTCTTGTGACAAAGTGATCTTGAGTGGTGAGTGGATTACCGGCCATGTCCCCTTGCGTTTCAGCGCGGGGCCATCGTCTCCCTGGAACACGACATAGCTGTATTTGCCGTAATGGGGGAGTTTGTGGCTCAGCCCCGCGATGTGCGAGGCATCTTTACCGGCGATCCAGGCAATGGATTGTGCCGTCTGAGGGGCGCGAATCACCAGGGCCACACTATTGTCGCCGGTCGTCACGTGCTCTCCCTCTATTTCAACGCCATCAGGGCCGATCGAATATGCTTTGTCCGTCGTCCCCACAGAGAGGCGGGGGATAAACCGGTTATCCCGGCCGAGCAGCCAGACGGGCCGGTCGTTGGGGAGTCGGTCGAGTTGATCATCGCGGATGATATGCAACCCGGGCTGGCCCCGTTTCCAGTCCTTCGCCAGCTGCTGATAGGCCTGCAACAGGGGACGCGGCGCCTTTGCCGGAAGCAGAATGAGCCCACGCGCCGCGCCGAACATGTCGTTGAGCACAGGGGGGGCTTCACCGGGGGCGAGTTGGCGGAACAGGTCGAAGGCGGGGTCGATGTCGAGCCGCATGGGCCGTGTGTGGCTCTTGAGCAGGATGCGGCTCTCGCGTCCGGTCATCGTGATGTGTTCCCGCAGCGGGTGGGTCCCCTCACGGTAGAGCACGACCGGAACCCGTAACACAAAAGGGGCGGAGGATTGGGTCTGTACCAGCCGCGCTTTGACCTGGAAACCCGTGCCGGCCTTCTCCACTTTCGTGTCCTCGACCGCCAGTGCCGGGGCGCCGACACGCTGTATCCACTGCCTGAAGAAAGAGGTCAGCGAGGTGCCGCTCACAGTCTCGAACGCCGTTCGAAGATCATCAAATCCGGCCTGTTTGAAAAGGTTGTCTTGGTAGAATCGTCGCAGACCGGCGATGAAGATTTTGTCGCCGATGCGCCGTCGCAGCATGTGAAACACCATCAGCGCCTTGTCATAGCCCACGGCCTGCGAAGCGCCGCTATGCCGGCTGCGGAAGGCGGAAAGGGGGAAGTCCTTTTCCTTGCCCACAAAGCTGGCATAGCGTTGCAGGGCCTCACGGCGATACACCGCTCCCGTGCCATGACGCTCTTTCAGCGCATAGTCCGCCAGATAGGCAGTGAGCCCTTCCGACCAGTTGCCATGCGCATAGTCCACGTAGACGCCATTACCCCACCAGTTATGCAGGATTTCGTGGGGATAGGACGAATAGAGGATGAACGGCAGACGGATTACCTGGGGGCCGAGGAGGGTGAACGAGGGCATGCCGTAGCCGGTCTCCCAGAAATTTTCCACCAGGGCGAACTTGGCATATGGATATGGGCCAATGAGCCTGCTGTAGAGGGCGATGTATCGGTGCGTTGCGTTGAGGTAGCGCTGGGCCAGGGCATCGTCGGTCTCACGCAGATAGACCTGGGTCTCCGGCGTCGCCTTGCGCTCGCGATAGAGGCGGAAGGGCGCGGCGACCAAGTAGATATCGTCCTGCGGCCGGTCCACGCGCCAACGGACGGTTTGGTGGTTGTCGTTGGGCTCCAGGGCAGGGCCTTCGCCCTGGCTGACCGCCAGCCATCCCTTCGGCACATGGACCTTCATGCTAAAGGTCTGCAGGGTGTTGGGGATCTGTGGGTACCAGCCGCTGTTTCCATCCAGGAAGACGCCGTCGCCGTCGATGATCCCGCTCGTCATCCGACGGCGCTTGCCCATGCTCTCATTGTGGGTTTCCAGGGGCGCGTGAATTTTTCCGGCATAATCGAGAGTGACCGTGCGGCCATCCGAGCTTTGCAGGGTATAGCGTTTGAGTGGTGTTCCGCTTAGCAGATTTTTGATAGTGTCGGCGCTCAGAGTGCCGCCTTCGACCCTCGGCTTCATGGCACGATGCAGCCATAGGGGATGCGGTTGATCGTCCGGCAGGGTGATGTGATCCACCACGTGGATCCGCGCTTCCGCGGGGACGAGTTGGATCTGCATGTCGTGGTGAACCATCGCATCTGCCAGGACCATAGCGGGGAAGAGGCTCGACAGCGTTGAGAACAGGAACCGGTGCAATGGCATCATGGTCGAAAGGCTCATAGAGTTGGATGACAGCGCATATCATCATCCAAAGCCCTTTTCTAATCAAAAGGAAATCCACCTTGCAGATCAATCGAATCGTTTATGAAACCCTTGCCGGACTCATCCTCGTGCTGGCCGTGGGCGGCGCCGTTGCGGCGGAAGGGGAGGGCAGGGGTGCCGCCCCGGCCGACAGCAATGAAACGGCGGTGCTCGACCTCCATGCGCTGTCGAAGATGGATGCCCTCATCCGCAAGCTCACCGATGAACAACTGGTGTGCGTCGGGGAGAACCATAACCGCTATGACCATCATCTGAACCAGCTCGAGATCATCCGTGGTCTGTACGCCCACCATCCGGATCTCGTGATTGGTATGGAGTTCTTCCAGCAACCGTTTCAAAAATATCTGGACCGCTATATCAGGGGGGAGATCGACGAGAGAGAGTTTCTCAAACGTAGCGAATATTTTGAAAGGTGGCGGTACGACTACCGGCTCTATCGGCCCATCCTCCGGTTTGCCCGCAAGCATCACATCCCGGTGATTGCGCTCAACATCCCGGCGGAGATCACAGAAAAGGTGGCGAGGAAGGGGCTTGGCAGCCTCACGGCAGAGGAGCGTCGACAGATACCCGCCAGTATCGATCACAGCAACAAGAGCTATGAAGCGCGAATCAAAAGGATCTATGCGCGACATCCTCAAGGCAAGGACCGTCATTTCAAGGATTTTCTCGATACCCAGCTGATCTGGGACGAGGGTATGGCGCAGCGGGCCGCTGGCTATTTCAAGGCGCACCCCAAAGGTCATATGGTACTGCTCGCGGGTTCCGGTCATCTGATGTATGGCGATGGTATTCCCGATCGGGTGCGGCGGCGGGTGCCGGTAAAGACGGCGGTGGTGATCAACGGCACCGACAGCGGCCTCGAAAAGGGCGTGGCCGACTACCTCTTGCTTTCGAAGGAGCGGGATCTGCCTCGTGGGGGAAGGATCGGGGTGCTGCTCGATCTTGGTGAAGATGGAGTGAAAGTGCGGGGTTTCAGTGAACACAGCGCCGGCAAAAAGGCGGGTCTGAAGAAGGGCGACCTCCTCGTTCGCGTTGCAGGTGTGCCAATCAAATCCTACAGCGATATCCGTATCGCGCTGCTGGATCACCCAGTGGGGGATGAGATCGAAGTGCTGGTGCGGCGTCATACCATCTTCATCGGCGACGAGGAGTTCAAGTACCGTATCAAGCTGCAATGATGTCCACACATGTCCCCGAGCTTCTTTCCCCCGCCGGTACCCTGAAGAACATGCGCTACGCGCTGGCTTACGGCGCGGATGCCGTCTATGCGGGGTTGCCGCGCTACAGCCTGCGAGTGCGCAACAACGATTTCCAGGCCGGGAATCTTCGAAACGGTATCGACGAGGCCCATGCCGCCGGGCGGCGTTTCTACGTGGCCTGCAACCTGATGCCGCATGGCGCCAAGCTGGCCACCTTCATCAACGACTTGGCGCCAGTGGTGGCGGCAGGGCCCGATGCCCTGATCATGGCCGATCCCGGTCTTATCATGCTGGCGCGGGAACGCTGGCCGGCGATGCCCATCCATCTTTCGGTGCAGGCGAACACCGTCAACGCGGCAGCGGTACAGTTCTGGCAGGGGGTGGGTGTGAGCCGGGTGATCCTCTCGCGCGAGCTCTCTCTTGAGGAAGTGCAGGCGATTCGTGACGCCTGTCCCGACACGGAACTGGAGGTGTTCGTCCACGGCGCGCTCTGCATTGCCTATTCGGGGCGCTGTCTGCTCTCCGGTTATTTCAACCACCGTGACGCTAACCAGGGCACTTGCACCAATGCCTGCCGCTGGGACTACCAGGTGGGTGAGGTCGCGTCCGGGGCCATTGGTGGCCAACGGCGCCACCCGGCGGCGGACGGGATCTATTATCTGGAGGAGAAAGGGCGACCGGGCGAATACATGCCCATCTTCGAGGATGAGCACGGCACCTATATCCTCAATTCGCGCGACCTGCGCGCGGTGGAACACGTCCACCGGCTGGTGGCGATGGGTATTGACTGCCTCAAGATCGAGGGGCGCACCAAGTCCCATTACTACACCGCGCGCGCCACCCAGGTCTACCGCCGGGCGATCGATGCGGCGGTGGCGGGCGAACCCTTCGATCCGGCGCTGATGGTGGATCTGGAGGGGCTGGCCAACCGCGGTTATACGGATGGGTTTTTCCAACGCCACGAGAGCCACGAGCTTCAGAACTACCGAAAAGGCGCCTCCTCCACCGACCGCCAGCAGTTCGTCGGCGAGGTATCCGGCTTCGACGCCGCCGAGGGTCTCGCCATCGTCGATGTGAAGAACAAATTCGCCGTGGGGGACCGGCTCGAACTGCTCACTCCCGCGGAAAACCGCCGGTTCACCCTGGAGCGAATGCAGGATATGGCAGGCCAGCCGATGACAGAGGCCCCCGGTGGTGGATACCAAGTGGCAATCCCATTGCCAGTTGAGGTGGATACCCTGGCGCTGATCGCGCGCGTCATCGAACCGGCGCCTGCGGGTCCGGACTGAGCGACGACGGCCGCCACGTGGCGGCGTTGTCCAGATGCACACCCATCTGCGGGTAGGGGGGAGATGCCCGTCCCGTTGAAGGCCGTTTGACCCGTTCCATCAGATCGTAGCGTACCGGCCGGTAGTTGCCGCTCTTCACCCACAGGCGGACGTTGAAGTTGACGCTGTTGTCGCCCAGTTCGCCCACGGCCACCAGCGGCTCCGGATCCTTCAGAATACGATCATCTTTCGCCAGCAGGCAGTGCAGGATTCCCTTCGCCTCGCGGATGTCATCGTCGTAACCGATACCGAAGACCATGTCGATGCGGCGGGTGTCGCGGGCCGAATAGTTGGTGATGGTGTCGTTGTAGATGCCGCCATTGGGCACGATCACCTCGCGATTGTCGCCGGTGCGGAGAGTAGTGGTGAAGACGCCAATACTTTTCACCACGTCGGCGGTGCCGCCGGCCTCCCCATAGTCCCCATTCTTGAATGGCCGGAAGATGATCAGCAATACCCCGGCGGCAAAATTCCGCAGCGACTTCTGCAAGGCCTGGCCGTGGGCCTGGCCGGCAGCGCCGGGCAGGGCAATGAGGGAGGTAGTGTTCACGCCGAGCCGGTTCAGGACGGCGATGACCACGAACAGCAACAGCACCGTGCGGGTGATGGAAAGGATGAAATTCACCTGAATGGCGACCACCTCCGCCTGCAGCAACCGGACGATGAGCCGGATCGCCCAGCGGCCGACAGACTCCTGGCCCGGATTATTCATGAAATCGCTCGCGCCCTTGCTTGATCCTTGTCCGCACAGGGAATTTTCTTTCCTCGGCAATGCAGCCCGTATTCCACTCGGTCGGAAAATCCCCTGTGCAATCATCACGGCGATTTCATGAATAATCCGGGCTCATCCTGGAAAAAAGTATGAAATCGGACTAAAGTATATTGCAAAGTACATTACAGGAGTTATCGGACATGGCAAATACGGGTCGCGACGCGGCACGACGAAGGGAGGATGAAGATACGGCTGGCCTGTCCATCGCTGAGATGGCGGAGGCCGGGCTGATGGCGTTTTTTGCCATTGCACGGGAGTGGGGGCTCAACCGCGAGCAGCAGCGCCGCCTGCTGGGCAACCCTGGCCGCAGCCGTTTCTATGCCATGGTGCGGGCGCAAAGAGGGGCGCTCTCTGATGACGAACTGGATCGGCTCAGTTATATCGTCGGCATCTATACCGCGTTGAATATCCTCTACAACCCCGAAAACACCTTGCGTTGGTTGCGCCATCCGGGCGGTTCCGATATGCCTTGGGGCGAGATGTCGCCACTGGAGTACATGCTTACTGGCAAACTGGTGGCGCTGGCCGACGTGCGGCGTTATCTCGACGCCTTACGTGGCTGATGGCGGACACCTTCACGATACCGAAGCGGGTGCGGGTGCGCTGGGTGCGCCAGCACAGGATCATTGCCACGCGCTATCCACCCATCGATCTATTCGAACGGCTCGATCTGCCAGAGGCGCAGAAGCGTGCGCTGTGGGCCTTGCAGGCGCGCACCAACCCCCGGCTGTTACAGGAGACGGGTGATGTCCGGTTGGTGAGGCCGGGGGATATGGTCTCGGGGCCGCACGCCAGTGTGGTGATGGCAGCCTTCACCCACATCGGCTTTCCCTCGCGTTTTTCGGATGGTCGCGTTGGCGTCTACTATGCGGGACGGGCGTTGGAAACCGCTATACGCGAGACCGTTTTCCATCGCGAGCGGGATGCGCGGGCGAGCGAACTGGCGCCGGACGAGTGGCACATGCGCGCCTGGATCGGTCAGGTCAGAAGGCCCCTCTACGATGTTCGCGGCGCCGGATTTGAATCATTACGGCATCCGGACCCCGCCCACTATGCCGCCCCCCAGGCGTTTGCCCGGCGTCTGCGCAAGGCAGACCCCGATGCCTGGGGACTGGTCTACCGAAGCGTGCGTCACGAAGGTGGTGATTGCATTGCCGCCTTCCGGCCGCCCGCGGTCTCGCTGCCCGTACAGGGACCGTTGTTGGTCTATGTCTGGAACGGTGAGCGGGTGACCACCGTGTACGAAAAGTCGGAACCGCTGTTTACATTTTGACGCGTGTCCCGCCCGCACTTTTCACCGCAGAGATGACACATTTCAGCGCTAATCTGAGCAGTTACAGCGCTATTTTTCTGTCTGCTGAGTCGTTACGAATTTTTGTTCAGTCGGAAACACGAGGGTATTCTGTGCGTTTACAAAAAACCTCGTGAATTCGAAGCCCTGAATGCGATATCTATTGTTGCCGGGTTAATAATAACCTGCATGTCTCTTCACCGCGCGTTCTGGGGCGACCCAAAGATGTGTGTGGGATTGTGCCTATCACAGGCACGGATATGGCGCTCCAAGCGCGTGAAAAACCGTTGGGGCACGCCAATTGTTGGAGGCGTGCTTGTTTTTGGGGAGTCAGGATGGAGGATCATGGCATCAACAAGGCGGCGGCCACGCGCCGCCCTTCGGCGATCAGAATGTTGTAGGTTCTGCAGGCGGCTGCGGTGTCCATCACCTCCAGGCCGATACCGTGTTCGATGATTGGCCGTAGGGTGGCCGGCGCCGGGAATATCTGTGTTGCCCCCGTTCCCAGTAAGGCTACTTCCAGATCCAGATCCAGAAGGCAGTGCAGGTCGTTTGCCGCCAGTTCCTGCGCCGTGCGGGGGCGCCATGCCTCTATCAGGCGCTCACGGGTGACAACCAGGCTGTGCTCCAGTGTGCGCCCGCCGATGACAACGGCGCCTGGCCGATAGGCCTGAATGAGGTTGCCCTGGATGTCGGTTTCCTGAGTGAATTTCATGATTTGACGACCTGTCTGCAACCCATTGCCCGTACTCCAGTGGATTGATTATTGGGGCCGGCTCGGGTAACTTAAATCACTTTGCCGCTGTCGTTTTTCCGTAGCCGAGGTGACTGTACCCGTGCCGATATCCGAGATGGACGATTTTCATCGTATCAAGCGTCTTCCGCCTTATGTTTTCAATATCGTCAATGAATTGAAAGCCGCCGCGCGGGCGCGTGGTGAGGATATCATCGATTTCGGCATGGGTAACCCCGATCAGCCCACGCCGAAGCATATAGTGGACAAGCTGACCGAAGTGGCGCAGCGGCGTGATACCCACCGCTACTCGATGTCGCGCGGGATTCCCCGTCTGCGCAGGGCGATCTGTAATTGGTACCGCGACCGCTATGAGGTGGAACTCGATCCGGAGAGCCAGGCGATCGTTACCATTGGATCCAAGGAGGGGCTGGCGCATCTGGCGCTGGCCTGTGTGGGGCCGGGGGACTCCGTTCTGGTGCCCAATCCCGCCTATCCGATTCATCCCTACGGATTCGTTATCGCCGGTGCCGACATCCGCCATGTGCCGCTAGTGGAGGGCGTGGATTTTTTTTCCAAGCTGCAGGAAGCGATTACCGACTCTTGGCCACGCCCGAAGATGCTGGTGCTCAATTTCCCCGGTAACCCTACCACTCAGTGCGTCGACTTGGACTTCTTCGAGAGGGTGGTGGAGATCGCCCGCGAGCACAATATCTGGGTGATCCACGATCTGGCCTACGCAGATATTGTGTTCGATGGCTACAAGGCGCCTTCCATTCTCCAGGTGCCGGGGGCGGAAGAGATCGCAGTGGAGTTCTTTTCGCTCTCGAAGAGCTACAACATGCCCGGTTGGCGGGTGGGTTTTATGTGCGGTAACAAGACGCTCGTAGCAGCCCTGGCGCGGATAAAATCCTACCTGGACTATGGAATGTTCACCCCCATCCAGGTGGCGTCCATTGCGGCGCTGGAGGGGCCCCAGGCGTGTGTGCGGGAGATTCGCGATATGTATCAGCGCCGTCGCAACGCGCTGTGCGACGGGCTGAACGCCGCTGGCTGGACAGTGGCAAGGCCGAAGGCCACCATGTTTGTCTGGGCGCCCATTCCCGAACCGTACCGGGAGATGGGATCGCTGGAGTTTTCCAAGAAACTGCTGGTGGAGGCCAAGGTGGCGGTGTCGCCAGGGATTGGTTTCGGCGAACATGGGGACGATCATGTGCGCTTCGGCCTGATCGAAAATGAACACCGGACCCGGCAGGCGGTACGCGGTATTCGCGATATGTTTCGGCGGGACGGTTTGGTATAGGAAATTGTTGAGGGGAGGCAGGGCATTGGATCCAGTCAGGGTTGGTTTGTTGGGGATGGGGACCGTTGGGGGCGGTACCGTGAGCGTATTGAGCAGAAATGCGCAGGAGATCGCACGGAGAGCCGGCCGGGGTATCCATATTTCCCATGCGGCGGCACGTGAATATGACCCCTCGCTGCCTGGCGTTTCCGATATCGACAGGATCAGCGATGATGCCTGGGCAGTGGTCGATGATCCGGAAGTGGCGATCGTCATCGAACTGATCGGCGGCTATTCGCCCGCCAAGGAACTGGTGCTGAAGGCGATCGAGAACGGCAAGCATGTGGTCACGGCCAACAAGGCGCTGATCGCCCTGCACGGCAACGAGATCTTCAGCGCCGCACAGGAAAAGGGCGTCACCGTGGCTTTCGAAGCAGCGGTGGCGGGCGGCATTCCGATCATCAAGGCGGTGCGCGAGGGACTGGCGGCCAATCAGATCGAGTGGATTGCGGGTATCATCAACGGTACCGGTAACTTCATTCTCACCGAGATGCGTGACAAGGGACGCGAATTTGCCGATGTGCTGGCCGAGGCGCAGGCATTGGGTTATGCCGAGGCCGATCCCACCTTCGATGTGGAAGGCATCGATGCTGCCCACAAGCTGACCATCCTGAGTGCTATCGCCTTCGGTATCCCCTTGCAGTTCGACAAGACCTATACCGAGGGCATCACCCGCATCGAACCCCAGGATGTCGCCTTTGCTGAGGAACTTGGGTACCGTATCAAGCACCTTGGCATCACCCGCAAGACTCCCACAGGCATCGAGATGCGCGTGCATCCCACCCTGATCCCGGAACGGCGTCTCATCGCCAATGTGGACGGCGTGATGAATGCCGTACTCGTATACGGTGATGCAGTGGGGCCAACGCTCTATTACGGCGCTGGCGCCGGTGCCGAACCCACGGCCTCGGCGGTGATTGCCGATGTGGTGGATGTGGTCCGCGCCCTGACCACCGATCCGGGAAATCGTGTGCCACACCTCGCTTTTCAACCGGACAAGCTGTCCAGCCTGGCCATTCTTCCCATGGAGGAGGTGGAGACCGCTTACTACCTGCGCATTCAGGTGCAGGATGTGGCCGGCATGCTGGCCCGGGTGGCCGGCATGCTTGCAGAAGAAGGCATCAGTATCGAAGCGGTCAAGCAACAGGAACCGGCGCCCGGCGAGAGTGAGGTGCCACTGGTGATGCTAACGCATCGGGTCCGGGAAAAACGCATGGATCGTGCGATTACGCGTATCGAGGCATTTGAGGGCATCCGGACGCCGGTGATTCGCATCCGGGTGGAGCACCTCGGTTGATCCATCCCGACTGAAAAACAGATTTGCACTCATAAGGAGGCGTCATGCCATTTCGTCCACGTTATACCGGCCTTATCAACAAGTACCGGGACCGCCTTCCTGTTCACGATGACACGCGCGTCATCAGTCTGGGGGAGGGCAACACCCCGCTGATCCGCCTGCACAATATCCAACGCGACATGGGGCTGGACGCGGATATCTATGTGAAGTACGAGGGGCTCAACCCCACTGGCTCCTTCAAGGACCGCGGCATGACCATGGCGGTCACCAAAGCGGTGGAGGAGGGCAGCCGCGCCATCATCTGCGCATCCACCGGCAACACTTCTGCGTCGGCAGCCGCCTATGCGGCGCGTGCAGGCATCACCGCCTTCGTCTTGATTCCGGACGGCAAGATTGCCATGGGCAAGCTGGCGCAGGCCATGATGCATGGCTCCGTGGTCATCCAGATCAAGGGCAACTTCGATGCTGGCATGCAGTTGGTAAAGGAGGTTGCGGGTGAGGCCCCGGTGACCATCGTCAACTCCATAAACCCCTTCCGGCTGCAGGGGCAGAAGACCGCTGCGTTCGAGATCGTCGAGGAGCTGGAGAGGGCGCCGGACTTCCATTGTCTGCCGGTGGGCAATGCCGGAAACATCACCGCCCACTGGATGGGCTATACGGAGTACCGGGACAGTGGCATCGTTAACAACGTCCCGCGCATGGTGGGTTACCAGGCGGCCGGGTCAGCGCCTTTCCTGCGTGGCCACATGGTGGACAACCCCGAGACCGTGGCCACCGCGATCCGGATCGGCCACCCGCAATCCTGGGACAAGGCGTGGAAGGTCAACGAAGAGTCTCACGGCTGGTTCGACGAGTGCAGTGACGAGGAGATCCTCGCCGCACAAAAACTGCTGGCGGAAAAAGAGGGCGTATTCTGTGAACCGGCGTCGGCCACCTCTCTCGCGGGTGCTCTGCGGGATATCCGGAGCGGCAAGATTCCGGCGGGCAGCAGGGTGGTATGCACCCTGACGGGCCATGGTTTGAAGGATCCTGACACGGCCATCAAACAGTCGACGGGTCCCATGCTCACTGTCGAGGCCCGGTTGGACGACGTGAAGCAGGCCATCCTGGAGCACCTCTGAGCGGAACGGGTACCTCAGGCCCGATCATCCATGAGCAGCGGGGGTCGTGAGCTGCACCTCGTCGTGCCTGGCCTTTTTACTCCACCCGAGGGAATGGCGGTCGGGGACATTCCCCGGGTGCCCGTGCTGGAGCGGCTGCTGGCGCGGAGCCGGAAGAGGGACGCGACCGGCCAAGGGCTCGATGCCACGATTTGCGCCCTGTTCGGCATCGGGCCCGAATCCGTCGGCCATCTCCCTACGGCGCCCTACGCCCGGCTCGCGCAGGGGGGCGACCCCGACGATTGGTACTGGGTGCATGCCGATCCCGTATTTCTGCGTCCTGATCAGGACCGTGTGCTGGTATTCGATGCCGCCGTGCTCGCGCTGACCCAGGAGGAGGCCGAAACCTTTACCGCCCTGTTCAATTCACACTTCGGGAATGAAGGGCTGCGGCTAGAGGCCCCGACCCCCACTCATTGGTACCTTCGTGTTGCGGACAGGCGCGAAGCGCGCTTTTCTTCCTTGAGCGAAGTCACGGGACGCACCATGACGCCTTTTCTGCCCCAAGGGGAGGAGGCCCGCTATTGGCGTCGTCTGTTGAACGAGACGCAGATGCTGTTTCATAACGCAGAGCCCAATCAGCGGCGGACAGAGATGGGCAGGTTGCCTGTAGGCGGGGTGTGGTTTCATGGTATGGGGGCGCTCTCGACACTCCCCTTGGTGCGATGGGGCCATGTTGTAGCGTCGAATGACTTGGCGCGGGGACTGGCTCAACACACAGGGGTGGCGGTGACAACCGACATCCAGGAAGTGGTGCAGAGCGCGAACGGGCGCGTATTGGTCGTGCGAGACGAGTTGTTGCGGCCGGTGCTGGATGTCGATGTGGCCGCGTGGCAGCAGGCCCTTGTGCAACTGGAACGCGATTTGTCGCAATGGCTGAGATTCAATCGATATCTCTCATCGGTTCCAATCTATCTATATGCTTGTGATGGCGTATGCCGCCTGTTTGATGCAACGGCCAGGAGGCAGTTCTGGCGTCGGCGCCGGCCGTTGTCGCGCTACCTGCCCGATCAGCGGTAAAAGAACCCCATAAGATGCTGCCTGATTATTAACCCGGCAACAATATATATCGCATTCAGGGCTTCAGGCAGGCGCCGGAACAAGGCGCAGTGCGCAGGCAAGGGTCGTTCCCTTGCCAAACACTGGAACGCAGGTCCGGCGCCT
>Ga0256841_1001404_pt1 | contig 21048 bp, 17 predicted proteins | sample 356308metaG_FD_185971 | JGI IMG/M metagenome (GOLD analysis project Ga0256841, IMG submission 185971) | Hydrothermal vent microbial communities from Mid Atlantic Ridge, Atlantic Ocean - 356-308 | ecosystem: Environmental > Aquatic > Marine > Hydrothermal vents | place: Atlantic Ocean: Mid... | reverse complement strand
GCTGGAACATGGCCACCAACCGCGCGTAGGCCGCTTCGTTCTCTGCGGTCCGCGGAAACTCCTCGGCGAAGTCGGCGGCCACCTTGAAGAGCAGCGAGAACTCCGGATCGGCCTCACGCAGCTCGAAAAAGAGCTCTCGGCCACCCACCAACACCACCTTGAGGTCGATGGGAATGGGCTCCGGCTCCAGCGACAGGGTACCGGCGGGGCCAAGGGGGGAGTCCAGCGGCTCGATGCGCACTTCGCCGGCCCGCAACGTCCGTTTGAGCGCGTCCCAAGCGAGCGGCTCCTCCAGCAGTTTTTCCGCATCCAGCAACAAGAAGCCGCCGTTGGCACGTTGCAGCGCCCCCGCTTTCAAAAGGGTGAAATCGGTCTCCAATGCCCCCTGGTGGGAGAAATATTCCAGTCGGCCCACCAGATTCGGACAGGTGGGGTTGTCCTCCCGCACCACCGGCGCGCCCCGGGCATCGCCGTTGTCCACCACCACGTTGACGCCGAAGCGGCGAAACCGAGCTTCGTCGGGTGAGGGTGTCCTCTCCTCCTCGGCTCCCCGAAAGAGATCGATGTTGCGGACCACCTCCTCTTGCAATGCCTCCAGCCAGCGTCCGAGCACGGCACTCCTCTGCCACCGCGCCCGCAAGCGGGCCACCATGGGCGCCACCACCAGCCGGGCGGTCTCCCGTTCCAGCGACTGCAACCGGCGCTGCATCTCCAGACGCCACTGAGGCAGATAGACCAGGGTCTCCTTCAACGCCTCCTTCACCTCTTCCATGGCCTGGTCGATGCGCTTGCGCTCCTCCCGCGGCAGGGCACGGTACTCTTCGGGCTCCAGCGCCTTTCCCTGCCGTTCCGGCATCAGGCTGTAGCCTTCGTCGGTGCGCAACACCAACACGCCGCGCGCTTCCGCCCGCCGTTCCAGCTCTTCGGTGAGACGCTCTTCGCGCCGCTCCAGCTCCTCACGAATCTCCGTGGCGCGCCGCTGGAACTCGTCCCCCTGGAAAGCGGCCGGAATGGCCAGGAGGAGATCCTCGATCAGCCGCCTCAATGCCCCCTTCAGCTCCCGGCCCTCTCCTGCGGGCAGGGCGAGGGCGCGCGGTCGCTGGGGGCGGTCGAAATCGTAGAGGTAACACCAGTCGGGAACCGGGGGACGCCGCGCAGCCACTTTGTTCAATGCCTCCGCCAGCAGCGTATGGCGACCCAAGCCGGTGGAACCCATGGCGTAGAGATTGAAGCCACGCGCCTTCATGGCAACGGCAAAACCGACGGCTTCCAGAGCGCGCTCCTGCCCCAAGCCGGCGTCCAGGGGCTCGAGGGTCTCCGTGGTCTCGAACCCCCGCAGGCGAACCCGACGGCGCAGCGTCTGCGGAGAGAGGGCGTGGCGGCCATGCAGATCGTTCATGAAGCCCATTGTACGCCTCCTTACTCCCCAGCCATGGCGCCCCGGATCATTGACTATCATTGGAGGATGAATGCGCCGTACATCCCCGGCCGCTCCTTCGGCCATCCACGGCTGGACAAGAACGAAAACGAAGAGGAGAATCCCATGAAAAGAGCCTTGATCCCCTTGATGCTGGCCATCGCCCCGTCCCTGCAGGCCGCGGATATCGTGGAGGAGAAGAGCATCGGCATGGAGCTGGCCCGCGACATCGCCAGCGAGGCGGTTCTCGCTTGCCGGCGGGCCGGCTACCATGTGAGCGCGGTGGTGGTGGACCGGCATGCCCTCGTTCGGGCCGCGTTGCGCGACGACCTGGCCGCCCGCTTCACCCTGGAGATCGCCGAGCGCAAGGCCAACATGGCGGTGATGGCCTGGAGCGACACCGGCCGCTTCCGCAAGATGCGCCCCGACATCCGCGCCGACCTCGATGAGATCGACGGCCTCATCGTCATGGAGGGGGGCGTGAAGATCGTCGCTAGCGGCTACAACGTCGGCGCCGTGGGGGTGAGCGGCGCGCCGGGCGGGGACAAGGACGCCGCCTGCGCCCGCAAGGCGCTGGAAAAATTGGCGGAACGGATCGAGTTCGCCATCGAGTGACGGCGAAGACGCTCGCGCCGCCCGGCGAGGATCAAACGCAGAGCAGCTTCTCCCGATACCAGGCCAGCTCGGCGATGGACTCGCGGATGTCGTCCAAGGCCAGATGGGCGTTCTTCTTTTCGAACCCCTCGGCGGCCTCCGGCTTCCAGCGCTGCGCCAGCACCTTGAGGGTACTCACGTCCAGGTTGCGGTAGTGGAACCACGCTTCCAGATCGGGCATCAGCCTCGCCAGGAACCGGCGGTCCTGGCAGATGCTGTTGCCGCACATGGGCGACTCGCCCTTGGGCACCCACCGCCGCAGGAAATCGAGGGTCTCCTTCTCGGCGCGCGCCAAATCGTAGTCGCTGTTGCGCACCCGCTCCACCAACCCCGACTGGCCGTGCTGACGGGTGTTCCACTCGTCCATGGCGGCAAGCACCTCCTCCGGCTGGAAAATGGCGATCACCGGCCCTTCGGCCAGGATCCGCAACTGGCTGTCGGTGACGATGGTGGCGATCTCGATGATCTGGTCGTTGAAGGGATCGAGGCCGGTCATCTCCAGGTCGATCCAGATCAGATTCTCCTTCGATGGCTGCATGACGGATTCCATGGCGAAACGAAGAATCCATTCTACCGCACCCCGCCCGCTTCCAAGGAGGGCTACAATGAAGAGGCCACCCCGAGAATTGGAGATCACGGAGTCAGACCGCCATGAAACCGAGCTTTCTCTTCCTGCTGCTGTTCCTCGCCCCGTCCTTGATGGCCGAAGAAGCCTCTTTCGAGGCCGCCAAGTTCCACCAGAGCCACTGCACCGGATGCCACGACACCAGCGTCTACACCCGTCCCGACCGCCGGGTGAACAGCCTTCCCCGCCTGGAGTCCCAGGTTCGCATGTGCGACGCCAATCTCGGCATCAAGCTGTTCGACGACGACATCGCCGCCCTGGTGGAGTTCCTCAACACCCACTACTACAAATTCGATCGCTAATGCGCACTCCGGCATGACCCGGCGCAGGCTCACCCGGCGGCAACGGAGGCGGATCGCCCGCCTTCAGGAAGAGCGCCGCCGGCGGCTGGAAAGACGCATCGAGGAGCGGCTCGCGGACGGAGAAGAAGAGAGCGCCCAAGCCGGACGCGTGATCCGACGTCACGGTCAGAATCTTCTGGTGCGGGACGCCGAAGGCCGCGACCGCCACTGTCTGTTTCGCCAGAATCTGGGAGAGATCGTCTGCGGCGACCGGGTGTTGTGGCAACCCGCGGGCGACGGCCAGGGCGTGGTGGTGGCCCTGCTGCCGCGTGAGAGCGTGCTCACCCGCGTGGATTTCAGCGGGCGGGAGCGGCCACTGGCGGCCAACGTCACCCAGTTGGTGGTGGTGGTGGCGCCCCAGCCAGAGCCCGCCGGCTATCTCACCGACCAGTATCTGGTGGCCGCCGAGCGGATGGGGGTGAAAGCGCTCGTCGCCCTCAACAAGGCCGACTTGCTGAACCCCTCCGCGCTGCGCCGGTTTCAGCAGCGCTTCGATCTCTATCGAAGGATCGGCTATCCCGTCGTCACCGTCAGCGCCCGCATGGAACACGGCCTCGACCCGCTGCGGAAGAGGCTGCGGGGGGAGACCAGCATCCTCGTGGGCCAGTCCGGCGTGGGCAAATCCTCCCTCATCAACGCGCTCATCCCCCATCGACCCGAAGCGGTGGGAGCGCTCTCCCCCGCCAGCGGCTTGGGGCGGCACACCACCTCCGCCGCCACTCTCCACTTTTTGGAGAGCGGCGGGGAGATCATCGACTCGCCGGGGGTGCGCAGCTTCCGGCTCGGAAAGATCGACCGCCGCGACCTGGAACGGGGATTTCGAGAGTTCGCCCCCTGGCTCGGCCGCTGCCGCTTCTCCAACTGCAGCCATCGACAGGAGCCGGGTTGTGCGCTGCGGGAGGCAGCGGAACGGGGCGAAATCCACCCCCAACGTCTGGAGAACTTCCTGCGCATGATGGAAAGACTCGAAAAGGCCGCACGGTGAACATTCCCCTCCAAAATGGCTCAATGTTTTACCGTTCTGGCCGACAACATGGTCGGCTTCTAATACAGAGGACCCTGCCGCAACGCCCCCGTGCCGTTGGCAGGCAAGAAAAGTACATGCTTTTTTATGGAATTAGCAGCAGTTCCCATCGAAAAGCAGGCAGTTCCTATAATATCGAAGCCGATGGCAATGGTTTCACCCATAGGTAGGAAAGTAACAAGTCGCCACTGAAGTGTGATCGGAATCCGCCAACAGGAAAAAAGAGGCCCAGCCTGCGGTAGGCAGTGATGAGATCGTTCAAAGACCGTTCTTTTGCCATTCGGCTTCAGGGCCTGATCCTGATCTTTTCGGCTGGGTTGCTCCTGCTCGCAAGTCTCGGTTTTCTCGCTCTGGAAACGGCTCGCGAGCACCAACGGATCGGCACTCACTTCGCCTCTCTTACCGAACTCGTCTCCACGCTGGCGAAAAAGAACGGCGAAAAGAGCATCGGGAAGGAAACGGCTCTCCATCTGATCGAAGGAGTTCGGCCGGATCCAACCATCGACTGCCTTATGGTCTGGAACACCGAACCTCGTCTCTTGGCGTTTCGCCGCGGCAGCGCCTCTCCGTCAGAGTGCCCGGATGCGCTCTCTCTTTGGCGTGAGCAGGCCCAAAAAACGGAAGGCCACCTTTTGGGCTGGATGGAACCGGTCCTCTATCTCGCGCCCCTGGTCGCCGATGAACACACCATCGGATGGATCGCCCTTCGCGCAAAATCCCGGCCATTTTGGGTGTCCGTACGCAAGGAATTCCCTCGCTTGCTCACTTTGTGGCTAGTACTGCTCCTGCTTCTTTTTCCAGCCTCCACACTCCTAGTCCGATGGCTCGCAGCACCATTTCAGCGCCTCACCCAGAGACTTCACCCCGCTTCCCGGCCTGGAGAAAAAACAACGGTCTCCTCCCTCTCTCCAACGGAGTTGGAAAATCTGGTGGAGCGGCTGCACGCGGAACGTGCCACCCTGGCAAACGAGAACAAAAAATTGATCGAAGCACGAAAAAACGACCGCGCAGCCGTGGAACAGGCCGAGCGGTTGGTGAGAGACACGCAGCTTTCCCAAAAAAAACAGTTGCGACTGCTCAACAGCCACATCCGCCTGCCGCTACGCAGCTTGGTGGGCATCACTGAGCTGCTGCTGGACAGCAATCTTGACGCCCGCGCCTGCCGTCTTGCCCGAAGCCTGAAGCAGTCGCTCGAAAACATTCTCGAGCTGAGTCAGGAAAGCTTCGACGACACCGGTGTGGAACCACCGATGGAAGAAGAGGAGTTCGGGCTCTATGGAGTGATCGAAGAGACCCTCGGCCCTGCAAGGGCTTTGGCTCCCCATCGTGGAATCAAGTTTCACGCCGAGCTCCCCCACAACCTTCCGCCAACAGTGAGGAGCAATCCCCTGCGCCTTGGCCGCTTGCTGGAAAATCTCCTACAAGCGGCCTTTCAAATGACCTCCGATGGCGAAATCCATTTTTCCGCCTCGCACAAACGGGAAGGCGATGGCCGCTGCCGCCTCACATTGCGTGTCTGTTTGAAAGATCCCAAGCTCGCTCCGGAACGCCGCGCCATGCTCTTCGACGCGGTCAACAGCGGGCGGGACGATCTGAACGAAACCTCTATGCCGGAACAGGCCGCCCTCACTCGCAGCGGAAAACTCACCCGGCTGTTGGACGGCATACTGGAAATCGTGGAAGAGACTGAAGGTGATCTATGCCTGCAGGCCAAACTTCCGCTGAAGATACCTGAAACTATTCCCCGAAAAACCACCATTTCACTTCCCACCCCCCTTTCCGTGAAAGCAAGGGTGCTGTTGGTAGAAGACAATGCCATCAACCAGATGATCACCACCAGCATGCTCCAGGCGTTGGGCTGTGAAGTGGAGCTGGCCACCAATGGCGACGAAGCGGTGCAAACTGCAACGAGCGGTGATTTCGACCTGATCTTCATGGATTGCCACATGCCGGGCACGGACGGCTTCACCGCCAGCAGGCGGATACGGGAACGGGAAGAGATCACCGGAGAAGAGCGGATCCCCATCATCGCTTTGACCGCCGACACCCATGACGACATCCGTGAACGCTGCCGCGAAGCCGGCCTGGACGACTATCTAAGCAAGCCCTATTCCCGGGAGGATCTTGCCGAAATTCTGGCGCGCTGGCTGCCGGAACGGGAACCGGGCGTGAACTTGTTGTCGCTCCCAAGAGTCTCCACGCAACAGGCGCTTCTCGACAAGGACCGGCTCGACTCTCTGCGTTCGATGGGGCACGAAAGGGGAACCAGCCTTTTGGAGAAAGCAGCCCGCTACTTCATCGATCACACCCCCGAGGAGCTGGAGCGGTTGCGCCAAGCCATCGAAGGCGACATGCCGACACAAGCCCGTCTGATCGCCCACAACCTCAAATCCTCCAGCGAAATGCTGGGCGCCACCGATCTTGCTCATCGGTTCGGAACCCTCGAACGGTTGGCGGCCGCGGCGCGGATCGAAAACGCTTCGGACCATTTGGATGCTATCGAAAGGCTGGTCCCGCTCGTGGCCGATGCGCTCAAAGAAGCCATCGAACAAGAAGATGACGTCGCTGCGGAACCGGCCGAAAAGGAAGCCAAGGAAATTGGAAGGGTACTGGTGGTGGATGACGATCCCGCTTTCCGCCTGATCACCACCGCCTCCTTGCGTGAGGCGGGATTCGTGGTGGAAGAGGCCGTCAATGGGCGGCAAGCGCTGGCGCTCATCGCCGCCAATCCTCCCGAGCTGATTCTGCTCGATGCTCTGATGGAGGACATCGATGGCTTCCAGATCTGCCGGCGCCTTCAGCAGGACCCACTGATGCGTCAGATTCCTGTGCTCATGGTGACCGGCCTGGAGGACATGGAGTCGGTGCACGAAGCCTTCGAGGCCGGCGCCGCCGGATTCATCACCAAACCGGTCAACTATCCGGTACTCATCCACCGCATCCGCTTTCAGCTTCGCGTGGCGCGTGAATCGGTGGAGCTGCGTGAAAGCCGGGAACAGCTGGCCTTGGCGCAGCAACTGGCGCGCCTGGGACATTGGCGATGGAAACCGGGCCAGCACTCTTACGAGATGTCGGAGCAGCTCGCTCAGATCTGCGAACTCCCTCTTTCCCAACGGCCGCGCACCCTGGAGGAGTTCATCGAGCTGGTCGATGCCGAGGATCGGGAGCAGCTACGGATGAATATCCGCGCCGCTCTGGAAGAGAACAATTTCCGCCCCCTGGACTACCGTATCACCACCGCCACCGGCAAACAGTTCTATCTGCACCAGGAACTGGCCATGCCCACGCCGGGCACGCTTCTCGCCACGGTTCAGGACGTCACCCGCCAATATGAGTCGGAGCAACGGATCCGCACCCTCGCCTACTCGGACGAGCTCACCGGCCTGGCCAGCCGTTCCTATTTCCAGCGCCATCTCGAAGACGCCATCGCCATTGCGGCCCGTCATCACGAAACCTTTTCGCTGCTCTATCTGGACCTGGACTCCTTCAAGGACATCAACGACACGATGGGACACGACATCGGCGACAAGCTCCTCAAGGTGATATCGCAGCGGCTTTCCAAAGTGCTGCGCAAGACCGACTTCGCCGCCCGGCTGGGCGGAGACGAATTCTGCATCCTTCTGGACAACGTCTCCATCAACTATGCTGCCGAAATCGCAAATCGTTGCCTGGAGGAGGTCAACCGCCCCATCCGCCTGGAAACACAGACCGTCAATCCACGAATCAGTATCGGCATCGCCAACTACCCTGGCGACGGGCGCAACGCCCAAGCCCTGCTCAAGGCGGCGGACAGCGCCATGTATGCCGCCAAGCAGGAAGGCAAACACCGTTATGCCTTCTATCAACCGGAGCTGACCATCCGCGCACGGAAACGGCTGGAATTGGAACACGCTCTGCGGTTGGCGCTGGAAAAGAACCAGCTAGAGCTTCACTATCAGCCGCAGATCTCTCTGGCGACAGGACGGGTTCACGGAGTCGAGGCGCTGGTGCGCTGGAACCATCCGGAAAAAGGGCTGATCTCTCCCGGCGAGTTCATCCCGGCGGCGGAACGGATCGGGCTCATCCAGTCTCTCGGTCGCTGGGTATTGGAGACCGCCTGCCGTCAGGCCCGCCAATGGGCCCGAGCCGGTCATCCCGACCTTCAGATCGCCATCAACATCTCTCCCACCCATTTCAAGGACCCCTCCATCGTCCAGCAGGTGCAAGAGGCGTTGGCGCAATCGGGCTGCGCCCCCGCCAATCTGGAGCTGGAGGTGACCGAAAACGTGGTGCAGACCGAGTCGGACAACATGGCGAACTTCAGCCGGCTCAAGGAGCTGGGGGTACGCATCGCCATCGACGACTTCGGCACCGGCTATTCCTCTCTGGCATCGCTGAAGAAACTGCCCATCGACTGTCTCAAGGTGGACCAGCTCTTCATCCAGGACATGGTCAACGACCCCGAATCGACCACGCTCGTGGGAACCATCATCGGCCTCGCCAAGGCATTGGGACTCCATGTGGTGGCGGAAGGGGTGGAAGAGACGGAAGAGCTGCAGATCCTCGCCGGCCTCGGATGCGAGATCGTGCAAGGATACATCTTCAGCCGGCCGGTACCCCCCGAGCAGATTCCCGCGCTGCTCGACCGCAACTTCCTGCGTGAGGTGGAAGGCGGGCAGTTCGGTTTGGAACTGGACACGGGGACTGAACGATGATTCCATGCGGAAGCGGAGAGAAGCGCTGCCTCAGAAAGCTGATGGCCACCCACCAGCTGCCGGTGCTCCCGCCCAACGCCCCCTATCTTCTCAAGGCGTTGTCGAGCGAAGAGCTGAGTTTCAGAGAGCTCGCATCGGCCGTGGAGCAGTTTCCCTCCATTGCGGCCCGCCTTGTCTCTCTGGCCAATTCCAGCTGGTCTTCTCCGGTCTCGGAGGTCACTTCGGTGGAGATGGCCTGCGCCCGGCTGGGGTTCTCCGTGGTGCGCAGCGTGGCCGTGGCTCTGAGCGTCGCCAACGTCTTCAATCCCAACCTCTGCCCCGCCTTCGATCCGGTCCGTTACTGGTGCCACGCCTTTCTCGCCGCGGACCTGGGCGCGTTTCTCGCCGAGAACGAGGGCTCCACCGATCCGCAAACGGTTCGCACCGCCAGCCTGCTGCACAATCTGGGACTGCTGTGGCTCGCCACCTGGATGCCCGAAGAGACACACGAGGGACTCCGTGCATGGGAAGAGGAGCCCACCAGGCCGCTCGATGCGGTGCTCGCCGAACACTGTGGAACCGGATGCATCGAGGCGGGCGCGCTGCTCTCCGAAGCCTGGAAGTTTCCCGCCGTGCTCACCGACGCCATCCGCCACCAGGCCGAACCCGCCTACCAAGAGGACCACTGGGTGGAGGCCGCCCTGGTCGGCCTGGCGGGTACCTGGGCGCACGAACACGAAACGGACGAAGAGGCACCCCCCGCCCAAGATCCCCGCTGGATCCGTCTCGCCCTCTCTTCCGAGCTCGAGTCCATGATGCTGGAACGCCTCCAACGACAGCGGGAAGAGACTCGGGAGCTGGCCAAGACCCTCTTCAGCCACTGACGGCGAAACGCTCTCCAGCAAACATTTGCCAAACCCCTATTTCTGAATAAAATTGCCGGTTCCGCCCCGGTCAATGGAGCCTGGCGGCGGGTTTCGCCGAATCCGTGTCACTTTCCTCGGGGGTTACTTCCTTGAAGCAGGCCGCGATCGAAACACTGGACACACCGGTTGCTCCTCCGCAGACGCCCGACTGCCGCCACCAGCGCCATGCGGAGAGGGAGGAACCGCAGGACCACTTCATCTGCCGCAACGGCGTGGAGTTCGCCGGCAGCCACCTCATCGTCGATCTGTGGGAAGCCAGTCGCCTGGACGAACTGGACCACATGGAACGGACGCTGCGCGACGCCGTGCGCGTGGCCGGCGCCACCCTGCTGCACATCCATCTCCACCACTTCACGCCCGGTGGCGGCATCTCCGGCGTGGCGGTGCTCGCCGAGTCGCACATCAGCGTGCACACCTGGCCGGAACGCGGCTACGCGGCGCTCGACCTGTTCATGTGCGGCAATGCCCGACCGGAGTTGGCCATCCCGGTCTTCCGTCGCGCATTCGAGCCGGGCCGCGTGGAGATCAACGACCTGAAGCGAGGCGTGGTGCGCAGATGAAAGAGTTCCAGGAGACCCTCTACGACTCCATCTCCCAGTGCTTCCGGATCGACAAGCTCTATTACGAGAGCAAGACCGAACACCAGCACCTGATGATCTTTCACAACGCCTTCCTGGGGCGGGTGATGACACTCGACGGCATTGTCCAGACCACCGAGCGTGACGAGTTCATCTACCACGAGATGATGGCCCATGTGCCCCTCCTGGCCCACGGCGAAGCGAAAGAGGTGTTGATCGTCGGCGGTGGCGACGGCGCCATGCTGCGGGAAGTGCGCCGGCATCCGGGCGTGGAGCGGATCGTCATGGTGGAGATCGACGCCGAGGTGATCGAGCTGGCCCGGAAATACCTCCCCAACCACTCCCAGGGCGCCTTCGAGGATCCGCGGCTGGAGCTGGTGATCTCGGACGGCATGGAATTCGTGCGCAACTGCGAGGCCGGACGATTCGACGTCATCATCGCCGACAGCACCGATCCCATCGGACCCGGCGAGGTGCTCTTCAGCGACGACTTCTACGCTGAGTGTCACCGCGTCCTCAAGGAGGGAGGGGTGATGGCCACCCAGAATGGCGTGCCCTTCTTCCAGCTCGACGAGGTGCGAACCACTCGCCGGCGCATGGGACGCCATTTCGCCGACCAAACCTTCTACAGCGCAGCGGTGCCCACCTATCACGGCGGCATCATGACCTTCGGCTGGGGCAGCGACGAGCCCGCGCTGCGCCAAGTCTCCGAAAAGGTGCTGGCCCAACGCCTCTCCGAAGCCGGCTTCCAGCCGCGTTACTACACCCCCGAGATCCATCTCGCCTCCTTCGCCCTGCCCCGCTATCTGCTGGACGCGCTGGAGGAATGAGCAGCCCGGCGGCAGGCCGCGCGCTCCGGTATGGCGCCAGCGAAGAGGAGAAGGCCCGCTACCACGGGCTGGCGCGACGCCATGGCACTCCGCTTTTGGTGGTGAGCCGCGAACGCCTGCGAGTCCAGTACCGGGACCTGCAAAAGCGGCTTCCCGACGTCTCCCTCTACTACGCCATCAAGGCCTTTCCCCACCCCGCCGTCATCGAAACGCTGGCGGCGCTGGGGTGCCACTTCGACGTGGCTTCGGAAGGCGAGATCGAACTGCTCCAGGCCCTCCGCATCAGCGGACGCAAGACCATCCACACCCACCCCGTGAAAAAATCGCAGCAAATCAAGGCGGCGCTGCGCGGCGGCTCCACCACTTTCGTGGTGGACAACCTGGAAGAGCTGGGCAAACTGACCCCCTGGCGCCACCGAGTGGGAATACTGATCCGCTTGAGCTTCCCCAGCGAGACCGCGGCGGTGGATCTCTCCCGCAAATTCGGCTGCCCGCCCGAAGAGGCGCCCGAAATCGCGGAGCGGGCGCAACGGGCCGGCTTCCAGGTGCGCGGACTCTCCTTCCACGTGGGTTCCCAGAGCCTCTCCCCCCAGGCCCACGTAGACGCCATCGAACAGTGCCGCCGGCTGCTGGAACGAATCAACGAACGCCTGCCCCATCCTTTGGGCACCCTCGACATCGGCGGCGGCTTCCCGGTGGACTACGAGCTGCGCGGCTTCGATTACGACGCCTACTTCCAACCCATCCGCCGGGCGCTGGAGCGGCTGCCGCGGGATCTTCACCTGATCGCGGAGCCCGGCCGCTATCTCGTGGCGCCCGCTGTCATCTCCATCTCCTCGGTGATCGGCAAGTCGCGCCGCGGAGGTCTGCGGTGGTACTACCTCGACGACGGCATCTACGGCTCCTATTCGGGCCAGCTCTTCGACCACGCCCGCTACCCACTCCAATTTCCCGACGGCGAGGGCCCGCGCAGCCCCTCCGTATTGGCCGGTCCCACCTGCGACAGCATCGACGTCATTGCCGAGAACCTGGATCTGCCGGAACTGAACGAGGGCGACCTGGTGATCGGCCGCATGATGGGCGCCTACACCGCCGCCACCTCCACCCGCTTCAACTCGCTCAATGCGGCGAAGATCGTGGTGGAAGAAGAGGATTTCGACGTCGGCTGAAGATCGCGCGCACGCCCGGCGCCGGCTTTCGAATTCGCTGCCGGGATGATCGAAAAAGGGGCACAAAGGCCCTTTTTTTAATGATGGCGGAGAGGGAGGGATTCGAACCCTCGATACGGGATTACCGTATACACACTTTCCAGGCGTGCTCCTTCAGCCACTCGGACACCTCTCCGGATGGAGCCGCCCTCCCGATCCCTCGGGCGGCAGGGGGCGAAGCTTAAACCACTTCGACCCGTCGCGCAATCCCGCCGCCGGGGCTTTGCGCCGCAGTCGCCCTGATTCCAATCGGTTGGACATTTGCGTATAGTGCCGGTGCCGTCGTTCGGAGGCCAGCAGGATGTCACGCAAAAAACGCAAGTCCTCTCTAGCAGAACAGGCCGATCGCCATGAACTTTACGAGCTTTCGGTGCAGTGCGCCGAAGCGGAGGTGGATTTCGTGGCCGATACCTTCAAGGCGCTTCGCGGGCGGCCAGCGCGATTGCTGCGCGAGGATTTCTGCGGCACGGCCAACGTCTGTTGCGAATGGGTCCGGCGCCACAAATCGAACCGGGCCATCGGGGTGGACCTAGACCCCGAAGTGTTGCGTTGGGGGCGCCGTCGCAACCTGGCGGCATTGAAGCCGGGACAAGCCCGCCGCGTCACCCTCGTGCAGGCCGATGTGCTGGAGGTGGAGACGGAAGCGCCAGACATCGTGTCGGCCATGAATTTCAGCTACTGGCTCTTCCGCGAAAGGAGCGTGCTGGGGCGCTACTTCCGAGGCGTCCATTCCACCCTGGCGGAGGACGGCATCCTCTTCCTCGACGCCTATGGCGGCTACGACAGCTTCAAAGAGCTGGAAGAAGAGCGCGAAATCGAAACGGATTTGGGCGCCGTCACCTACGTGTGGGAACAGGCTCGCTTCAACCCCATCGACCATGAACTGGTCTGCCACATCCACTTTCAGTTCGAGGACGGCTCCAGCCTTTCGCCCGCTTTCAGCTACCATTGGCGGCTCTGGACCCTGCCCGAGATCCGCGATCTGTTGGAAGAGTGCGGCTTCCGCGTGACCGTCTACTGGCAAGGCTGGGACGAAGAGGGCGAGCCGGACGGCGACTTCCACCCCGCCACCGAGGCGGATGCCGACGCCGGCTGGATCGCCTACGTGGTGGCGGAAAAGACCTGAGGAGGCGCCACCCCCCTCACTTGCCGAACAGCCCTTTGAGCGCGCCGGGACCCAGCTTCTCTTCGATTTTCTTGGTGGCCTTCTGGATCACCTCCTCTTTTTTCTCTTCGATCTTCTTTTGCGCCAACGCTTTCACCAGCGCCTGGGCGTCCACCGTGGGCTTGGGATCGGCCAGGGCACCGGTGATCCGCACCGGAATGGGGATGCCTTTCAACTCGTCCATGCTCTCCCCACCCTGCCCTTTCAGGGAGCCCACCAGCTTGGCCATCACGCGGTAGTCGATCTTTTCTTGCACCAGATCCACCTGTCCTTCCCCCTTCACCCGCAGAATGGGAGAAGCCATATAGAGGTCTTTGTTGGTCACCACCCCATTGCGGACGACGCCGGTTCCGCGCAGCTCGGCGAAATCGGTCTTCGCTTCGCCGGTGGTGGTGAGGGTCTCTCCCTTGATGGCGGCGCGCGCCTTGCGAATGACCTCCGCCAAGTCGAACCCTTTGTAGGCGCCGTCATGCAGCGACACGGCGAAATCGCCGTTGAGGTTGCGGCGCAGCGCGATGTCCTGCAGGCCGCGGGTGCGCAGCTTGAACTTGACGTTGCCGGTGCCCGTGAGCCGGTCCTTGCCGGTGAGGTCTGCAAGCAGCGGCCCGATCTGGATGCCGGAGAGACTGGAGCCCGCCTGGATCGCCGGCTCCGACTTGCGCACGTCCAACCGCCCGTTGGCGTTGAGTTTGCCCTGGTAGAGAAGCGCCCCCACCGGGTCAAGACGAAGCACCCCCTTCTTCGCCGTGAGCGTCACCACCACTTTCTCCAACCTGAGCCGGTTGACCTTGAGCTTGCCCACTGTCAGAGTGGCGTCGGCATCGAGCTTGCGCAAAGGCGTGAAGTCCACCGGTTTCTGCCGCGCGACGGCTTCACCCTTCTGTTTCTTCGGCGTTTGCGACGCCGCCTGCCCAGCCGGTTTCTCCTTCGAAGGCGGGAGGTAGCGGTCGAGATCGATATCGTCCACGTCGAGCTTGGCCCGCACCACCGGGCCGTCGAACGACAGCAGAGCCACACGACCTTGAATGTGGCTGTCGTCCAGGGTGACTTTCAAAGGCTCGATGCGCAGCGCCTCCTCCTGCTGTTTCAGGTCGAGTTGGGCCGTGACCCGGGTAAGCGCCTTCGGATCGGCCGTTTCCAGCCTCACCCCGGCGAGTTCCAGAAGAGATTTGAGATTGGTCTGTTGCAGCGCCAACCGGCCTTCCATCGCCGTTTTGCCGCTGTTCAGTCCGGAGAGTTGGAACGCGCCCGTGAGGTTCACATCGGGACCGGTCACTGCAAGATCCTTCACCGCCAGCCGGCCGGCCGTCAGATCCAATCCCACGCCGCCGGTCAGCTTGAGCTGGATGCCGGAGTCCGGCAACCCTTCGCCCCGGGCATCCAGTTTCACGGCCAAGTCCGAGAGATCGATGCGCTGGTAATCGGCGCTGGTGGTGAGCTTGGAAGCCAGGGCGACCTTGAGCCGCACCGCGGGCCGGCCGTTCTCCACGGACAGCCCCAACCGCAGCGGAACGGCGGCATCGGGCTTGAGCTCACCCAGCCGCACGTAGAGATCCTTCAAATGGATCGCCTGGCCCTTCTGCGCGTCGCGGTAGTTGAGGTCGACTTTCTCCAGTTCCACCCCCTTCAGAGAAAAGGAGTACGCCTGGGCGGCCCCTTTTTCCGCGCCGGCGGCGGTTTTTTTCTCTTTTTCCGCCGGCGTCCCGCTCTTCTTCCCGCCGGTCAGCCCCTCCCAGTTGGCCTTGCCCGCCTTGTTGCGCTCCAGGTTGAGCTCCACCCCCTTGAGCACCACGGTGTCCACCGAGATGCGCTTTTTCAACAAGGGCGCAAGCTCCACCTTCACATCCAGGTAGTCCACCGCCGCCAACGGCTCGCTGCCGAACCCAGGGGCGTTGCCCACCTTCACCTTCTCGAGATGCAACCCCACCCACGGGAAGACCGACCATTCCACCGGTGCGTCGATGACCAGGCTGTGTCCGGTCTTCTCCTGGAACTGCTCGGCCACCTCCTGCTTGATCTTCTCCGGCTTGACCACCAGGCTGAGGATGCCCACGGCGATGACGCCCAGCAGCACCAGCCCGATGAGGATGCCCACTATCCACTTCAAGATCTTCATGACTCTTCTCCGATCATCGATTCCGTGACAAATCCTCGTTGTTCATTGTCTCCACCCGCCTCAGCACCATCGCCCCCGCCACGAACAATACCAGAATCGCCAGGATGCCTGCACGGGAGCTGCCGGTGGCCACGCCCACCACGCCCACCAGCAGCGGGCCGATCACCGCGGCGAATTTTCCCAACATGTTGTAGACGCCGAAGAAGACGCCGGCGCGCTCCGAGGGAATGAGCCGGGCGTAGAGCGAGCGGCTCAGCGACTGGACGCCTCCTTGCACCAGACCGATCATCACCGCCAGGGCGTAGAACTCCCAGTGCGATCGCATGGCCCAGGCCCAAACCACCACCAGCGAATAGACCGCCAAGGCGATCAGGATACCCGCTTTCGGCCCCAACCGGTCGCCGATGCGGCCGAAGAGCAGCGCCGCCGGAAAGCCCACGAACTGGGTCAGCAGCAGAGCGGCCAGCAGCTCCTTCGATTCGAAGCCGATGGCCAAGCCGTAATCCACCGCCATGCGCACGATGGTGTCCACGCCGTCGATGTAGAGCCAGTAGGCCAGCAGGAAGAGAAAGGCCATGCGGTGGGCGCGCACCTCGCGCGCGTTGTCGCGGATCTCGCGCAGGGCGCCGCGCAGCACGCCGTCGCGCGCGGGCATGGGGTTGCGTTCGTGAACGAACAGCAGCAGCGGCACGGTGAAGAGCGCCCACCACGCCCCCACCATGAGGAACGAGACGCGCACCGCCTCGCGGGGGTCCGTCAGGCCGAAAAGCGCCGGTTTCACCACCATCGCCACGTTGAGGGCGAAGAGCAAGCCGCCGCCGAGATAGCCCAGGGCGTAGCCCAACGCCGACACCCGATCCAGCTCGCGCGAGTCGGCCACGTCCACCAAGAGCGCGTCGTAGGGAACGATGCTGCCCGAAAAGCCCACGATCCCCAGGGCGTAAAGGGCCAGCGCCCAGGGCCACAGCCCCCCCGCCACCAGAAAGAGCGAAGCGGTCATCGAAGCGCCGAGAAAAGCGAAGCGCGCCAACATCCGCTTCTTGTTGTCCCCCTGGTCGGCCACCGCGCCGATGAGTGGCGCCAGCACGATCATCAGGGTGCTGGCCGCCGAATTGCCCAGCCCCAGCCAGAAGGTGCTGTCGGTGGCGGCGAGCCCCTGCGCCCAGTACTCCTTGAAGAAGACCGGAAAGAAGCCGGCCATCACCGTGGTGGCGAAGGCGGAGTTGCCCCAGTCGTACAGCGCCCAAGAGAGCCGGTCCCGCCGCGACATCAGCTCTTGATTCCCACACCCTTGCGGAGCAGCCACAAGGCCGCCGCTCCCAACACGCCGATGAAGCCCAGGATCAGCGCCAGCGCTACGCCCAGCTCGATATCGGAGACGCCGAGAATGCCGTAGCGGAAGGCGTTGATCATGTAGAGCACCGGGTTGGCCAGCGACACCCGCTGCCAGAAATGGGGCAACATGTCGATGGAGTAGAACACCCCGCCCAGGTAGGTGAGCGGCGTGAGCACGAAGGTGGGAATCACGGAAATATCGTCGAAGTTGCGGGCGAAGACGGCGTTGATCAAACCGCCCAGGGCGAAGAGCACCGAAGTGAGCACCACCACCAGCAGCGTGAGCCAGGGGTGCACCACCCCCACGTCGGCGAAGAACAGCGACACGCCGGTGACCACGGCGCCCACCGCCAGCCCCCGCGCCACTCCGCCGACCACGTAGCCGGCGAGGATGATCCAGTCGGGCACCGGCGAGATGAGCAGCTCCTCGATGTGTCGCTGGTACTTGGCCTGAAAGAAGCTGGAGACGGTGTTGGCGTAGCTGTTGGCGATCACCGCCATGAGAATGAGACCCGGCACGATGAACTCCTTGTAGCCGTAGCCGTCCATCGGCCCGATGCGCTCGCCGATGAGGTTGCCGAAAATGATGAAATAGAGGGTGGTGGTGATCGCCGGCGGCAATATGGTCTGCACCCAGATGCGGGAGAAGCGCAGCACCTCCTTGATCACCAAGGTGGAGAAGGCCACCCAGTAGCGCCGCCAGGCGTTCACGCCGCCTGCTCCCGCCTGCGCTTCACCCGATCCATGAAGAACTGCTCCAGCCGGTTCTGCTTGTTGCGCATGGAGAGCACCTCGATGCCCTGCTCGTCGAGCCAGCGGAACAGGCTGTTCAGCGTCTGCTCCTGCTCCAGCGTCGCCTCCAGGGTGTAGGGGTCGCGCCACGCCAGCCTCGCCGGCGCTCCCGCCGGAGCCGTTTCCAGCGGGCGACGCAGCGTCAGCAGAAACGACTGCCGGTGGAGGCGGTGCAGCAACTGCTGCATGGTGCTGTTCTCCACGATGCGCCCCTCGTCGATGATGGCGATGGAGCGGCAGAGATTCTCCGCCTCTTCCAGATAGTGGGTGGTGAGAATGATGGTGGTGCCGGCGCGGTTGATCTCCTGCATGAAGGCCCACATGCTGCGGCGGATCTCGATGTCGACGCCGGCGGTGGGCTCGTCCAGGATCATCAGTGGCGGCTCGTGCACCAGGGCGCGGGCGATCATCAGGCGCCGCTTCATACCTCCCGAAAGGCTGCGCGCCTGCGCCCGGCGGCGGCTCCACAGATCCAGCTCCTTCAGCACCCGGCGCGCCTTGCGGTAGGCGTCGCGGCGGGGGATGCCGTAGTAGCCCGCCTGGTTCACCACGATCTCCTCCACCGGCTCCCACTGGTTGAAGTTGAACTCCTGGGGCACCAGTCCGATGCGGCGCTTCACCGCCTGGGGATCGCGGTCCAGATCGTGGCCGAAGACCTCCACCCGGCCCGAACTCTTGCGCACCAGCGAAGCCAGAATGCCGATGGCGGTGGACTTGCCCGCGCCGTTGGGTCCCAGCAGGGCGAAGAAATCCCCCGCCTCCACCTCCAGGTCGATGCCCTTGAGGGCCTCGGTGCCGTTGGCGTAGGTCTTGCGCAGCGCTTCGAGACGAACGGCGGTGGTCACGATGGGAAAAAAGGGGGCTCGCCAAAAGGGGTTATTGTACAATCAGCCCGTTGCCGGCGTAGTCACGAATGACGATCCGTCCGGTGGCTCGGTCAGGACGGGCGGCTCGTGGATCCGCCGCATTCCGTCCGGGATGACAACCGCTGCCAACTACCCACCGCACACTGCCCACTATCCAAAAGCCCTGCCACATGGAACAACGACTCTTCCACATGCTCCAGCTCCAGGACCGACTGAACCGCAAGATCGATCCGGGCTGGCTGGAGGCGGGGCACGCCTGGTATCGCGCCATCTGGGTGGAGGCAGCGGAACTGATGGAGCACTACGGCTGGAAATGGTGGAAGGCCCAAAGCCACGACCTGGAGCAGATCCGCCTGGAGCTCATCGACATCTGGCATTTCGGTCTCAGCGCCGAGCTGGCGCGCTGTGGCGGCGATCTCGAAGCGGCGGCGGAGTCGATGCGGGCCCAGATCGACGGCGGCGCCCATACGGAAAGCGACTTCCGCGCCAACGTGGAGGCGCTCGCCCTTAACGCCCTCTCCCGCCACCGTCTCAGCATGCCTCATTTCCTGGCGTTGCTGAAAGAGGCCGGCACCGGTTTCGACGACCTCTACCGCATCTATGTGGGCAAGAACGTACTCAACCGCTTCCGCCAGGACCACGGCTATCAGGAAGGGACCTACGTCAAGAGCTGGGATGGACGCGAGGACAACGAGCACCTGGCGGAGCTGGCCGCGGGCCTGGAATCGGAAGGCGACCTCTTCGAAGCGGAGCTTTACGAGAGCCTCCTGAAACGTTATCCCAGACTTCGGTAGCTTCCAGAACGCCATTTCAACCTGTCACCATTTTTTACAGACCCAAAGCCCGTTTCACGCAGCTGCCTTTTCTAGGCCGACTTTCATTCAATTTTACTAAAGTGCCCCGTCCTTGGGATCTTAGCCCTTGGCAATAAAAAATTAATTGTTCGTGTATTTTCATGAACTTACCGATAATTTGGATGGTAGAAACCACTGTTTTTCCCACACATTCATTCCACTTCTGCCCAACGAAACCCGCACCAGTTTCCAACATGGCTCAGTTTCCAAAGAAGCACCAGCCCTTTGAAACCAAGGTCTCGATCCCTGTTGAAAAATTTTACAACCTTACTTTTGATCCATTCGAAAAATACAAAGCAACATACAACTAACTTATTGTTTTTTATAATTGTTTAAAAGTTCCAATCTTAAGTGGCATAGATAATGCATTTACTGTATACGGACAGGATGTGATTTTCCCATGCATGCCCAAAGCGGAGCTAGTTTATTTAAGGAGAGATAAAGATGAAAATGAAACTCAAATGGCTTGGACTGACCGCCGCGCTTGCGTTGGCGGGCAATGCGCAAGCCACTATTCTGACTGTCTTCGACGGCATCACCGCAGGCGTCTCCAACTTCGACAGCACCGTATCTGCAGCAGGCGGGACAGTGAAGGTGGACGTGTGGTCAGGACTAACGAATGGTACCAGCATCAGTCGAACCGACTACACCATCACGAAAAACAACGGTGGGACCGCCGGAATAACCTCCTATGGCACCTTGAGCGGGCAGGCCGTGATCATCAATCCTTTTGGTGGTGGCTCGAATCCGAGAACCAATCCTATGGATTATTTTGACTCGGGCATGAGTTTGACCTTCAACGACCCGGTGAATGCGGTGGGCTTCGAGGTGGGAGACTGGGCCACCTGCTGTTTTGATCCAACCACCGATCTCTTCATCTCTTTCGACGACGGCACGCCCATTCAGGTTGCCAGCGCCAGTCAGTATTCTGACGGACTGTATCCCTCACAGAATGATCCTCAAACCCTCGTGTCCGAAATTTTCGTCGCAGCATTCGACGACAGTGGAAGCTTCAATAAAGTCAGTTTCTGGGGCAACGGAATAGGGGAATATCTCGTGGCTGGCGGTCAGGTTCGCTACGCCCTGCTGAATACGGGATCACTCCCTCCAGTTCCCGAACCTGCCGTTTTGGCTCTGATCAGTTTTGGATTGCTGGGCTTTGGTGGCTACCGGTTGCGAAAAACAGCCGGCTGACAAAGCCGATAGCACCCACAAATTAACGGTCCACCGACCTAGCCTAGCCCCGACGGAAACGTCGGGGCTTTTTGGTCATCTGCCTCACACCTGCCGCCGCGCCTCCACCACGTCGGGCACCTGGTTGAGCTTCTCCATCAGGCGGCTGAGCTGGGCCACGTCGTTCACCTCCACGGTGAAACGCATGTCGGCGGTCTCCTTGCGGCGGTTGGAGTGGGTTTTCACGCCCACCACGTCCACCTCCTCGTTGGAGAAGACCGAGGTGATGTCGCGCAGCAGCCCTTTGCGGTCGGCGGCGTGCACCTGGATGTCCACCAGGAAGGCTCCCGGGGGCTGGGACTCGCTCCAGGAAACGGGAATCAGCCGCTCGGGTTGCTCCTCCTCCAGCCGCTTCAGCACCGGGCAGTCGCGGCGGTGGATGGTGACGCCGCGGCCGCGGGTGATGTAGCC